>Ga0172379_10005736_pt1 | contig 17158 bp, 18 predicted proteins | sample GrowelOW334metaG_FD_119756 | JGI IMG/M metagenome (GOLD analysis project Ga0172379, IMG submission 119756) | Groundwater microbial communities from an aquifer near a municipal landfill in Southern Ontario, Canada - Groundwater well OW334 metaG | ecosystem: Environmental > Aquatic > Deep... | reverse complement strand
TTAAGGACTGCCCTCGGTTTCGCTCTTTTTGCTTCCGTTTGTTGTCGTCCCTGATACTGATACTATCCCCTGATACTTAGGTACTTATTTGAAGTACTCTGGCGTATATATCCCCATCCAATTCACCATCTGCCCCATCGTTGCCGGAGCGCCTTGGGTGTATTTTACGGGACCGTGTTCCATAACGAGGGCGAAAGCGTAGCGCGGGTGTTCGTACGGAAAAAATCCAACGATCCATGAATTGACCATATCTTTTTTAACACCCAGTTCAGCGGTTCCGGTTTTTGCGGCGATATTCACGCTTGCCACGTTCAGAGCTCCGGCGATCCCGAACAGAACACTTCGCCTCATTCCTTCGCTCGCCACATCGAAATATGAGGCCGGGATATCCGCGATCTGTTTTTTCTGTATGGTCGTATTGACGACCACATGCGGCGTTACCAAAGTGCCGCCTGATGCGATCGCCGCCACCGCATGCGCGGACTGAAGCGGTGAAACTTGAAATCCATATTGTCCGATCGCTGTGTGATACGTGTCGCCGAGCAGCCAGTCAGCGCCGGAAAAATTTTGCTTTTTCCACTCCGGCGTCGGTATCGTGCCCACCGCTTCGCCTTCGACATCTATGCCTGTTTTGCTTCCGAAGCCGAATAGCCGCATATACTTATCTATGTTCGCAATACCGATCCCCTTTTGGTCCTTGTATCCGCCGCCGACCGCATAAAAATATACGTCCGAAGATACGGCAATGGCATCTCTCATATCGACCCATCCATGCGCGCGCCAGTCTTTGAATACGCTCGGTTTATCAGGAAAATACGGATTCGGTATCGTGATCGCGCCGGTGCTCAGTATTTTTTTGCTCGGGTTGATCACCCCGACATCAAGCGCCGCGATCGCCATAAAAGGCTTCACGATCGATCCGGGAGTATAGAGCCCGGAAACGGCGCGATCCAAGAACGGGGTCGCCTTGTTCGTCTGATAGCTTGAAATGGTTTTTTTATCCGATCCGTCGGTAATCACCTGAGAAGAATACTCGGGATAGCTCGTCATTGCGAGGATCTCGCCCGAGTTCACGTCCATTATGACGCCGCTTCCCGCACGAAAACCGGAGCTTATCGCCGCGTCGGAAATGACCTTGTAAAGCTGTTTTTGCACGCGCGAGTCAATGGTGAGGACCAGATCTTTTCCCGAAACGGGCGGTTCGATCACGCTTTCGGAACGCGTATTTGAAAGCGCATCGACCTCTTCGATCTTCAGTCCCGTGATGCCGTTCAGGTCCTTGTTATAAATTTTCTCTACGCCGTCCCTCCCTTCGTATTCGGTTGAATAATAATTTCCGGACTTATCCTTTGCCGGATAGCTCACATAACCGAGAATGTGGCTGAAACCCGGATCGGCAATGTATCGGCGCAGAGCAAAATCATTCAGAACATCCTTGTGTTCCGACGATGTGGCGGTTTCCCAATCATTCGGATTGCCTGATAGAACATTCCAGACAAGCGGAACTTTGTTCCTGTCATAAATAATGCCGCGATCTCCGAATATGACGGAATGATCCAAACGATTATTTTCCGCTCGGATCCGCAATCCTTCCCCCTGTGCTATCTGAAGAATTCCGACCTTAGAAAGATAAGAGATCTGTATGACAAAGAAGAAAATTCCGAGCAGGATGATCGTGTATTTTGAAATGGGTTTTTCAATGCGCCCCTCGAATTGCTGCATATTGAAATTGGCAAGATTTTTTGAATCAAGAAGAACCTCGTTCGGATCGATCTCTGTTATTTTTGAATATTTTCTTTTAAACATGTTCATTCATCGAAGAAACGAATTTTTGTTTTGAGAAACTCCGCCAATGAGAATAAAATGATCCCGGCCAGGGAGAAAACGAGCCGAAAATCGTAAATTGCGAGCGCTTCCGTACCATAAAGCGCATCCATGATCGACCCGAAAACAATGAGCTCGAAATAATTTTTAAAGATCGATCCGCCGATGAATCCGATAAGTACAAAAGACCACCACGGGAAAAAAAGCACGCAAAAAAAGAGTGCCAGATCAAAAATGATCCTTCTTGAATATATTGTTTTTTGAGAATTTTCGTGAATCATTTTTTTTCGTCATTCCGGACTTGCTTGCCCTCCCGTAGCTTTAGCGTAGGAGGGATCCGGAATGCACGTCCGTCTGACAAAACGTGGATCCCGGGTCGCGGCCCGGGATGACGTGCCAGGGGTGGTCAAAGCCGATTTTCTTTATTTTACTTTTCCACGCTTACGTACTTTATGTTAAACAGGTTTGCCGGACTCTGCAGATAAAATTTTACGAAAGAATTATCCAGCTCTTTTTCTCTAGACACGATGTATGCCGTGATGTGTTCGGGGTCATCCGAAAGCATGGCTATGTCTCCTTCTTTGACATCCACATCTTTCGGTATCTCGACAAAAAAAGATCCGCCGCCCATACCGAAAAGCTCAGCAGGTATGTTTTCAGGTCCCAAAAAAACGTTTGTCGTTGCACCGGCGGTCGAGAACAGGCGAGCTTTGGACGAGCGTGCATACACCTCTTCCACGATGCCGATAAGCGCGGTGTCACCGGCAAAAACTTTTGCACCCTTGCTGATGCCGCCGTCTTTTCCTGTATCGATAAGAAAAGTATCATAAGCGGTTACGTTCGGACGTGAAATGATCCGCGATAAAACGGTCTTTTCAGGTTTTTGGGAAAAAACATCTTTCAGCTCGATATTTTCTTGCACAACAAAATCATATCCGGAAAGTTTTTGTTCAAGATCCGATACCTTGTCGGTTAAAGCGCGATTTTGTTCATATAGTGCCCGTTTTGAGCGAAACATCGAGAAAAAACCGAGAATACCTGAAGATGATCCTTCACCCGCCGACCAAAGAGGCGTCGATGCGCTATTCGCCAGCGATGAAAAACCGCCAAAAAGAGACGGAAAGATCGTAAGCAAGACCAGTAAAAAAACACCCAAAAAGATAATACTTTTTTTCGCGCTCTTCTTTGCTTGTTTAGGCTGGAAAGACTTGTAGGGCATAAAAATTAAAAAGTAAAAATGAAAAACTAAAAACTACAAGGTAAAATAAAAGCAATTACATTCTTATATTTTCTGCGTTCGTTCGGAAATGAAAGTTATTACTTTCATTTCACTCACTCGCTTGAAAATTAAAAATTAACGGCAAATGCCAAAAAATTTTCATTTTTAATTGTCGTTTTTAATTTTTCATTTTTACTTTTTAATTTTTTATGTCGGCGCTTCTTCGTCATCCTCGTAAATGAGCGCTTCGCGATACGTATCAAGCTGTTCCACAACAATACCCGTCCCTCGCGCGATGCAGGTCAGCGGGTCCTCCGCTATGTGGATGGGGATCCTGAGCTCTTCATAGAGGATGGAATCAAGACCCCGTATCAATGCGCCGCCTCCGACGAGAACGATCCCGCGGTTCATGATATCGGAAAGTACCTCGGGAGGCGTTTCCTCGATGACTTCTTTTACGGAGGTGACGAGCATGCCGATGGATTGAGATATCGCTTCCCGAATATCAGAATCGGTGATCACCACTTCGCGCGGCAGCCCGGTAATGAGATCGCGCCCGCGCAGAGGCGCTTCGAGGGGGACATCGGTTTTAATAACGGAACCAATACTGATCTTAATGGCTTCCGCTGTTTTTTCACCCGTCAATATTTTAAATTCGTTTCTGATATACGCGATGATGTCTTCGTTGAACTTGTCGCCCGCCACGCGGAGGTTTTTTGATTTCACGATACCGCCGAGCGAGATGACGGCGATGTCCGTCGTTCCTCCGCCGATATCGATGACCATGCTGCCGATCGGATCGTTGACCGGCAGTCGTATGCCGATCGCGGCGGCCATCGGTTCTTCGATAATGAAAACTTCCCTCGCACCGGCATTTCTGGCAGCATCTTTTACCGCTCGCGTTTCTACATTGGTGATCCCGGAAGGCACGCCGATAACGATGCGCGGTCTGGCAAGTTTTTTCGAGAGCTTATTGGCTTTGTTGATGAAATAAGAGAGGAGTTCCTGTGTGATCTCAAAATCTGAAATGACCCCGTCGACGAGCGGTCGTACGGCAACAATGTGCGGAGGCGTGCGTCCGAGCATTTCTTTCGCCGAGTGACCCACCGCCACAACCTGGCCGGTTTTTTGATTCACCGCAACGACGGTCGGCTCATTGATGATGATACCGTGTCCGCTTACGTAGACCAGCGTATTGGCCGTCCCAAGGTCGATCCCGATGTCATTATCAAACAATTTCCTGAATTTTGTTAACATAGAAGTACCCCTATTCTACTCGAAAACCTTGCAATCCGTCAAAGATTCACGCTGTTAGAAAATTGACATCAAGAAAAGTCAATTATGAAGCGCGATCACTTGCTTTAGTGATGAAGTTAGTGAAAAATATGCTGAAATATAACGGCGAAACAGGCTTGACAATGCCTTGATAAATAGGTTAGTATCAAATCAGATAAACTGAAAAGATGTAACACCGAAGGAGGTGTCTCATGAAATTGAAATTACACAAACCCGCCCTGTTTGCCGCGATCGTTTCTGTGCTTACTACAGCCGGCATCGTGCTATGGCTCGGTTATGGTCAAGTGGATCCGCCGGTATTTCCCGGTATATTGAACAATGTGTATTTGTCTGTCAATATGATCGTTGCTGCCCTGATCGCATATAATGTTCTCAAAAAAGGCGAGGAAGATTACCCTTTCGATGCTCACGTAGTTTGGTTTGGGTTTCTCATCGGAGCTTTTGTGTTCTTTGTTTCTGTCGTGGTAGCTGCAGCCCCCGAAGCTCTGCTTCCTCTCTTTCAGGCTCAAGCTCAAGCATGGTTCCCTGGTCCGTTATAAAAATACAATCGATCTCGAATTGATCAAAAACTCTCCGGCTACGGCCGGAGATTTTTTCTTTATCCGTCGTAGCCTTTGGCGAAGGCGGACTTATTTGTTGTCCCTGATACTGATACTTTTCCCTGATACTTTGTAAAGCAGTTCCTCTTGCGACAGCATCAGCACTTCCCCGCTTTTTCTTACCTTCACTTCAAATTTTCCCGAAGCGAGCGTTTTGCTTGAAACAACTACGCGATATGGCATTCCAAGAAGATCGCTTCCTCCGAATTTTTCTCCGGCGCTTGCGTCGCGGTCATCGTACAAAACTTCTACGCCGACATTGATCAATTTGTCGTATAACTTGTCGGATGCATCTTTTTCGCGAAGATCGATAAGGTGGACTTTAAACGGAGCGATGCTTTCCGGCCACACAATGCCTTTCTCGTCCGCGAACGACTCCACGATCGTCCCCATAAGTCTTCCGGGTCCGATACCGTAGGAACCCATAATTACCGGCTTTTGTTCGCCATTTTCGTTTTTGTAATGCAAGCCGATCGGTTCGGAAAAACGCGTGCCGAGTTTGAAAATATTTCCGGTTTCGATAGAGTGGACCTCTTCCAATTCGTCGCGTTTCAAACCAAGATCATTCAATACTTCATCGTTCAACACCTCTTTGTTCACCGCGATCCCTTTTTCTCGCGAAAGATAGATCGTGTCCTCTCCGGCATCGCTCAAGGTCTGAAATTCATGGCTGTATTTTGAAAACACTCCGCCGCTCGCGAACGTGACAAATGTTCGATCACCTAAACCGCAGCGCTCAAAAATATTTTTGTACGCTTGTTTGGCTTTCTCGTAAAAGGCGTCGAGATCGGCTTCGGTCGCGCTGAACGAATACAAGTCTTTCATGGAAAATTCCCGACCGCGCATGATCCCGCTTTTCGCCCGCACTTCATTTCTGAATTTATTCTGTATCTGATACGCATAGATCGGCAGGTCTTTGTAGGAAGAAATATGTCCTGTCATGATGTTCGTGATCGCTTCTTCATGCGTAAAACCAAGACCGAGCTCGCTGCCGTTCTTTAACTTCGTTTTGAACCAATTATCCACTTTCGCATCGTCCCAGCGATCCGTTTTTTCCCAGAGCGTCCGATCCTGGAGCGCCGTCATCTGCACTTCCTGACCGCCGATCGCGTTCATTTCTTCCCGAATGATATTTTCAATTTTATTGAGCACGCGAAGTCCGAGCGGAAGATATGAATACACCCCCGCCATTTCTTTATGGACGTACCCGGCTCGTATGAGGAGCTCAGCGTTTTTAGACACCTCATCTTTTGGCGCTTCTTTGCGTGTTTTTGTGAAGAGTTGTGATTGTTTCATCTTTGTTTTTTTAAATATTCGTCGTTCATCGTCCCTGATACTGATACTATTCCCTGATACTTTTCTTAACCCACGAGCAGCTTCCAGACGTCGTTAAAGGTTATGATGATGATCAGCGCAACGAGCAGCAGAAAACTGATCGTATTTATCGTATTGGCGGTTTGCGGTTTTATCGGAGAGCGTTTGATCGCTTCTATCAATACAAAGAACACACGGCCTCCGTCGAGTGCCGGTATGGGCAAAATGTTCACGACAGCGAGGTTGATGGAAATGATCGCGGTAAGAGCGAGTAATCGTTCAAGACCGAGCTTGCTGGCATCACCGACGATCTTCACGATCCCGACCGGTCCCGAGACCTGAGAAAGATCCGCTTTTCCGTAAAATGAGTCATGCAGCAGTCCGAATATACCTTTGAATGTTTCGATCGTGTAAAGATAGGTCAGTTTTGCACCTTCTATCACTGCGATAGGAGGTGAAAGCTTCATGGTGCCGACCATATCCATGGCAATTCCGATAGCGGGCTTTCCTGATACGATCCCCTGCTGAGGAGTAACGACAACCGCCGCTTTCTCCTCTCCTCTTTGAAGATTAATGGAAATCTCCTTTGCGTCACGCGTACCAATAAAGTTTTGGAAGGATTCCGGCGTTGGGGCTGTAATTTTTTCTTGGCTGGCCGTATCGATCGAAGACAAGATCGTATCTCCCGTTCGAATTCCGGCTTTTTCAGCCGGTGAATCTTTGGCGACCTCAACGACCATCAACTTTGGCGTTTCAACCCATTGACCGTTCGGTAGCGGAGAGGACGCCGAGAAAGCGGAACCGAGCATCATACTTGCAGAGATGAGCAGCCAAGCCAGCAGCAGATTGAAAAACACGCCGGCGGAAAGGACCGCGATCTTAATTAATTTCGGCTGATTGACGAAACTCCTTTTTGCCTCAGGTCCGGAGATCGAGTTTTGATCGGGGTCTTCACCGAAGATCTTCACAAACCCGCCGAATGGCAAAGCGTTTACGGTGTATTCCGTTTCACCGAATTTTTTTCCGTACACCTTCGGAGGAAAGCCGATGCCGAACTCATCGACGCGTATCCCGCTTTTTTTCGCCACAATAAAATGCCCGAACTCGTGGGCAAGAATTAAAATGGCGAGGATGATTATAAATAATATAATGCTCATGTAAAAATTTAAAGATAATAGATAATAGAAAATATTGATTTTCATAAAACAGAGAAGCGTTCACACGCATTCTATTTTCTATTCTCAATTTTCTATTTTCGTTTCATTACTCTGATATTTCCTTCTCCTTTCTTTCCGACATTTCTTCCAGTCTCTGATTGGCGGCATCGACTAATTTCTGCATGTCGTCTTTGAGCCGGAACTTGTCATCTTCGGCGATCTCGTGATTCTTCTCTTTCTCTTGTATATCGCTCCATACATCATCTCTTTCGCCGCGGATCGAAACGCGCGCGTGTTCGAGTTTTTCGCGAACGACTTTCATAAGCGCCGTTCTGCGTTCAGCGGTTAAGTCCGGAAAAAATACGCGAACTCCCTGTGCGTCTGCCGAGGCTCCGAGTCCGAGATTGGCTTCTCCTATCGCTTTTTCGATCGCTTTTATTTGTCCTTTGTCCCATGGGGAAACTCTGATCGTTTTCGCGTCTTCGATGGTCACGCTGGCTACGTGTTTGATCAGCGTTCGCGAACCGTATGATTCGACAAAAACGCTATCCAAAATAGCGGGAGTGGCGCGTCCGGTGCGAACGCCGAGATATTCATTCGCCAGCCACTCCTCCACTTCCTGCAACCCCTTTTTAAACGCGCTAAAATCGTAGGACATAAAATGTGTGTATTAATTTATTATAGCTAATATTATAGCAAATATTGCAAAATAATGAAATCGAAAAACTAGTTCATCAAGTTTATAAAGTTCATCAAGCTCATAAAGTCCCGACGGATACGGTTGTTGTTGTCTTTATAACTTGATGAACTTGATAAACTTTATAACTGTTGTGGTGCCACAAGCGCCACGTGCTCCAGCATATTCTTCATCGCCGGCGCCCTCCCGTAGGCGTAGGTACGATATAACTGGAGGAGTTCGAGAATTTGGATCGTTTCGGGCGTGCGTTTTTCGGCGGGAGTTTTCTCATAAAAATATCTTGTCATATCCTCAAGAAAACGCTTCGCCAAGGACGGGTCTTCTTTTAAGACCAGGACTGCGGCGAGGCGTTCGGAATAAGACTTTTTCAAAAATTCTTGAATTTCCAAAACCCCGTTCTTTTCCTCCGAAAAGATACAGACGACGCGGGACAGCAAGGTGGGGAGGAAAAATTGTGCGGACGGCGTCAGTACGAAAAAATGCGTTCCCTCGGTCGGTTCCTCAAAAACTTTCAACAGCGAGTTTTGCGCTTCGACGGTAAAGGTGTCGGCTCCGATAATAAAAATTTTCTTGCCATTTTCCGCAAATGAATGGCGCGACTGCATCCCTTTCAAATTTCTGCCTTCATCAATGCCGAATGTTCCGTGCACAAATTCAAAATAATCCGGATTCCCGCTGACGGTAATACGCATTTCCCCTTCCAAAAATTCCTTCAGCGCCGAAATATTCGGACCGATCTCGCCCTCCAAAAGAAAGGCATGGTGCGCCAGTCCGTTCTCAAAATTCCCTATTTTTGATCGCCAGTTTGAAAAATTCATTATTGTAAAAATATACCAATATACGAATGGGTACCAATATACGAATGAATACGAATACGCCCGTCGCCGGACTGGGGTTGCACCCCTGTCCGAAACGTTTGGCTGATCATCTTTTCCCTGCGGCAATGATCGCAGAAAGAATGACAATGACGAGCATGAGCAAATATACGTTTTTTCCCATTTTATTTTATTTTTTTTAGCAATTTTCGCGGTGCAACTTTTACTTTTATAACTTCTTTTGCTTCTTTTTTTCTTCGCGTTTCAATTTGTTTCAAGTCTTCTTCGGGTTTGATCGCTTCCGGTTTTATTCCGCGATGAAGCAACGCCTGCCGCGTTTCTTTGCTGTTTTTTACCACCTCGGCATTCATTGCTTCTTTTCCCCTGATATTTTTTTCTTTGATGTTGTGGTCGGTCATGGCAAGCGCAAAATCTTTCGCCTTCAATTCCACATGACTGTCAAAATCCGCGAGCGACCTGCCGGATGGGATCTTGCGAATTCGTTTCAATTCGCTCGCGGTGATTCCGCCGTACAGCGCTTCAATATGTTTGTTTTTAAACGTGGCAAATTCCACAGGAAGTCGTATCCCTCTTTTGTACACCGTCCCCTCAATTTTCTTTTCCGTGTCTTTCAATTTTGCGCGAGCTTCCAATCTTTTGTCTTCATATTCTCTCTTTTCCAAAAGTTCCTGTTTCCTTGTTTGTGTTGCGAAATATGTTTGTGCCAATGCGATCTGAGGCTTGCGAGGGTCACCATTTTGCGCGATGAGATAACAGGCGTAACGGGTGAGATAAAAATCCTCAATTGCACGATTTGCACCTGAACCTGTCAATACCATTTTGTCGGCGTCGACAAAATGGTCGGACACCGAGTATTCGCTTGTTTTACAAGCATCTTTGGCTTTTTTAATAACCTCTGCGAACATACGCCAAGTGGAATACCCCATCATCGGCATCAAATCCCGCGCCGACCAAAACTCCATCGGATTTTCATCCTGCGTAACGCGTTTTATAGATTCAAGATTTTGTTGAATTTGAGCAAGTATTTTGTCCATGCTGTTACCATTGTACCCGAAAATGCGGCAAAACAAAAACGAAACATTCCGGACGGGGTCAGAGACCCTCGTCCGGCGAAGTGCGATAGTCGTCGTTAAGCTAATCCGCCAGCCGGCGAACTAACAGCTAAAACCTAAAACCTCGTCTATCGTTTAGCAATAATACTCTTCTTGTACATATCCAAATGCTCAAGCGTGATCCCCGTTCCTTTTGAAACGCAGTAGAGCGCGTCTGTGGCCAATTTCGCTTTTACTCCGGTTTTTCTGAACACAAGTTCTGGGAGATTTCTTAGCATGCTGGAACCGCCGGTCATGATGATGCCTTGGTCGATGATGTCGGCGGAAAGTTCGGGCGGAGTGTCTTGTAGCACGTCTTTGACGGTTTTTACGATCTCGATCAATTCCATCTGTATCGCTTTCACTATCTCATTGGTACCGATGGTGGCCGATCTTGGAAGTCCGGAAATGAAATCGCGGCCTTTGATGATGAGCATAATTTCTTCTTCAAGCGGAATGGCGGAACCGATCTTGATCTTTATCGTTTCGGCCGTTTTGTCGCCGATCGCGAGATTGAAAACTTTTTTAATGTAATCGGCAATGGCGCGGTCGATCTTGTCGCCGGCACATTTTACCGATTTTGACGCGACAATACCTCCGAGAGAGATAACCGCGACGTCGGTCGTGCCTCCGCCGATATCCACTACCATATGTCCGCAGGGTTCTTGAATGGGAATTCCCGCGCCGATAGCGGCGAGGATGGGCTCTTTTACGACATAGGCGTTCTTCGCGCCCGCTTTCACCGCCGCTTCCACCACGGCTCTGCGCTCAGTCGAGGTGACGCCCGCAGGGACGGAGATCATGACCTCCGGTTTAAAAAGCGACCATTTCCCGAGCGCTTTGTTGATGAAATAGCGAAGCATCGCCTCCGTGACGCGGTAATCGGCGATGACACCATCGCGCATCGGTCGGTACGCCACGATATCGTCGGGAGTTCGCCCGATCATGTGTTTTGCTTCAATTCCGACGGCAAGAATTTTGTTGTCATGAGGAGAAACGGCCACAACAGAGGGCTCATTCAAGACGATCCCCTTTCCCGGCACAAATACGAGAGTGTTTGCCGTTCCCAAGTCTATTCCGAGCTTTTTCGTGAAAAATCTCATATATGGCTATATACTAAATGAAATCATGGAAAGACGCAACAAGACGAGAAAGATTTATGATTTATGATTTACGATTTAAGATTTTCCTCCAGCGGGAGGATCAGCCCGCTGGCGGAAAGAATACAAACCTTGTTTGAATTAAAACCTCGTCGTCATTCCCTTGAAAAAGGGAATCCAGAGCACGTGCGATAAACTCTGGATTCCCGCCTACTCGGGAATGACGAAGGAGTGACGAGATTACTTGAGAGATATTGGCAAAGATAGTGTTTTATAGTAATTTATAACAAGAATTGCTTTAGATTGGAGGTATCGATGAATGGTATAATTCTTTTAGCTTTGATTTTTCTTGTAATAACCTGTTGGAACACTGCCATCGCCACGGTTGGAGTCGTTGCGATTATTATCCTGCTTATCGACTTTTTTATTGATTGGCCAACGCCATAATTCCTAGATACAAAAAACACCCCGATGTCTCGGGGTGTATTTTTTATACAGCTTTATTGCTGTTCCATCTCAAGTTGAGATTCTTTGGTCTATTCGCTGCCACATCATCCACCCGCTTTACCGGGGTAATATGCGGCGCGTCGTGGAGAAGTTCGGGAGACACTTCCGATTCGATCAATATCTCGTACATCGCTTTGATGAACGCGTCGAGAGTTTCTTTCGTTTCCGTTTCGGTCGGTTCGATCAGAAAGCAACCGTGAAGCGGAAAATCCATCGTTGGAGGATGAAAACCTTTGTCCATGAGACGTTTGGCAATATCCAGAGTCTTGATTTCTTTCGGTAGACCATCATGCATTATCAAACATTCATGCATGCATGGACGATCGAACGGGATCCGGTAACCGATATCTCGGAGCGAAACGCGAAGGTAGTTCGCATTCAACACCGCAGCTTCCGCCACTTCGCGAAGGCCTCTCGCACCCATCGTGCGAAGATACACATACGCGCGAAGTAAGACGAGGAAGTTTCCGTAGTATGAGTGAATTCGCCCGATCGAATGTTCATCAGTCATTGGTATAAATATACCCGGCGTCGAAAAGAATTTTTCGATCTGCGGATACGGCAGAAATGGAACGAGTTCCTTCTTCACGCCTACCGGACCGGCACCGGGACCTCCGCCTCCGTGAGGCGTGGAAAAAGTCTTGTGCATGTTGGTCTGTATGACATCGAAACCCATGTCGCCCGGACGTGCGATTCCGACGAGAGCATTTAAATTCGCTCCGTCGCAATACAAGAATGCGCCCTTCGCGTGCAGCATATCGGCGATCTTTTTGATGTTGGTTTCAAACAAACCGAGCGTGCTCGGGTTGGTGATCATCATCGCGGCAACGTTCTCATCAAGCGCTTTTTCCAGCGCTTCGAAGTTTACGGAGCCGTCGGGGTTCACTTCAATATTGACGGGGGTAAATCCGGCAAGCATGGCCGACGCAGGGTTCGTACCGTGCGCCGAAGTCGGGATAAGCACCTTGTCTCTTTTTTCTCCGCGCGCTCTGATTGCGGCGCGGATAATTTTAAGACCCGTCACTTCTCCATGAGCTCCTGCAACGGGGTTCAAGGTGAAGGCGTCCATGCCGCAAATTTCTTTGAGCATTTCTTCCAATTCCCAAAGTAGTCTGAAAGCGTCCTGTGTGTCCTTGACCGGCATTGCAGGATGAAGCTGTGTGAAGCCCTTCATATTCGCTACCGCCTCATTCATGCGCGGATTATATTTCATCGTACATGAACCAAGCGGATAGAATGTATCGTCGATGCCGACGTTCCTTTGCGAAAGCCGTGTATAATGGCGGACCATTTCCGGCTCAGTTACTTCAGGAAAACCGTCAAGCGGTCCTCGGCGAAGTTCTTCAGGCAATGCGTGATCCAATTCAATAAGACAAACGCCCTCCACGTCAACTCCGACTCGTCCGGCACGCCCCTGTTCAAAGATAAGTTTTTCTGTATCATTATGTATCATTTCATTATCTCCGTAAGCGCATGAACCAATTTTTCAGCATCTTCGTCCGTATTCATTTCCGTAACCGATACGAGGATATCGTTCGGGTTATTCGAATAATGTTTAGAAAGCGCAATGCCTCCAAAAATATCGCGTTCCGTTAAGTAATGCAGGACATTGTGCCCATATCTCTTCTCGGTACGAATAACAAACTCATTAAACGTGTTCCCCGAAAAAGGTATACTGACTCCCGGAATTTTTGCCAATTTTTTGCGGAGACGAAACGCTTTCACTGCGTTTTGTTGCGCCAACTTCGCAAGCCCTGTTTTTCCATATGCGGTCAAATACATGCCCGCGATCGTTGCACAGAGCGCTTCGTTCGTACAGATGTTTGACGTCGCTTTTTCGCGTTTGATATGCTGTTCGCGCGTTGCGATAACGATAACGAACGCATCTTTTCCGTTTTTATCTTGTCCGCGCCCAATGATCCGGCCCGGCAAATTACGGACATACGCCTCTTTCGTAGCAATAAGGCCAAGCAACGGTCCGCCGAACGATGGAGGCAATCCGAACGACTGTCCTTCGCCGACAAAAATATCAACGCCGAATTCACCGGGAGGTTTCAAGAGCGCCAAAGCCAGCGCTTCGGTCGTAACCGAAATGAGAAGCGCGCCGATTTTCGTCGCCACTTCCCTCGCATCTTTCAAATCTTCAATGACACCGAAATAGTTCGGATATCCGACAACGACAGCAAGCGCATCATTCATCATCGGCAGAATGATCGTTTTACCCGTTTTTGGATCGAATGCCAATTCGACGATCGGAATATCAACATCCCGCAAGTACGTCCGCAACACTTCGCGATAATGCGGATGAAGCGCACTTGAAACATAAACGGTGTTCCCTTTCTTGTTGATCCTCTTCGCCATAAGCACGGCTTCCGCGGTTGCGGTCGCGCCGTCATAAAGCGATGCGTTCGCCGCATCCATACCGGAAAGCATGGCGATGTAGGTTTGAAACTCGTAGAGCGCTTGAAGCGTTCCTTGCGAGGCTTCGGGCTGGTACGGAGTATAAGCCGTCAGAAATTCTTCGCGAGAAATAAGCGAGGAAATAGTTGCGGGCACATAATGGCGATTAATACCGCCGCCCAAAAAGGACGTTTTGCTCGCAGCGATCTCGCCTTCTTTCGCCAATTTTTCCATCATCGCCATCAATTCCATTTCAGAAAGCGGCGCAGGTAAATTAAGCGGTTGCTTAAGCCGAAGCTGCTCGGGAATTTGTTCAAAAAGTTCGCCGACATCTTTCACTTCGATCTTTTTCAGCATTTCAGCTTGGTCTTCTTCAGTCATGGGAATATATCTCATGTTCCCCTCCTTTGCCCGCCATAGCCTCTGGCGACGGCGGGTTTGGTTGCAATCGTTATATCCTTCGTCGTCATCCCGGGCAACGACCCGGGATCCACGTAGTCGTAAACGCCGTGGATTCCGGCTCGCGGGCCGGAATGACAAACAAAAAATAAAGTAAATATTTCGCTCTTTCAAAGTGCGAAAATCCACCTGTAGTATAGCCACTTTTCGCTATTAAAGTCAAATGCTTCGTTATGGTTCAATAGCTTGGAAACACCCAATATGAAAAAAGGGTTGCCGCCATAACGATTTAAAGAAAATTCCACAGATGGTTTCGTCGTCCACTCAGTTGCTGTAAAATTCCGCATATGCTAGATTTTACAGCAACGGTTTTTATCAATAAAACAAAGGGTATTTTTATAACTCGTTGTAAATCGCCCCATATGGGGCGATTTACAACAAATGTTTTATTTACGATATTATAGAGTTTCCCCTTCCTTAAAAACATTTCCGCTTCGCGTCAGTATCGCCTCTTCGATTTTTTTCAGTGCTTCCGATACCCCTTCTTTCTTTTCCGCCGAGAATGGAATGAATGGAACATGGCCGATCTGCGTGAGAATATCCTTGAGTGCTTTCGGCCGCGCGGTTTTGTTTATCCGATCAAATTTGTTTCCAAGAACGACAAAGGGTATTTTCCCTTCCGTAAGAGCGCTGATCATTTCAAAATCGCGTTCCGTCGGTCCGATATGTGCATCGATAAGCACGAGCACCAGAGCGATCGGCGCGTCAGACTCAAACAAGTACCACATGATATGCTTGACCAATTTTTCTTTATCTCCGTCGGGAGCTCTCGCATACCCGTATCCCGGCAGGTCGACGAAATAAAATTCATCATTGACGAGGAAAAAATTGATCTCTTTGGTTTTTCCCGGAGAGGAACTCGATTTTGCCAGACCTTTCCGCCCCAGCAGCGCATTGATAACGCTCGACTTCCCCACGTTCGATCTCCCCACAAAAGCAAACTCCAACTTAGGGTCGGAGAGAAGCGCATCCGTCCCGCGAATCCCCTTTACAAAAGAAGCCGATGTTATTTTCATGACTTCATTATAACACAAAATCAGAAAATACTCTATATCTCCTCTCGGTTGTAAATTCTAGCATATGCTAGAATTTACAACCGAGAGGCGTGCATTCTAACGTCTATCAAGTCGATCATAAAGAAAAATATTCCTTCCATTTTCTTGTTTTTTATACTAAGCTGTATCCATGGAAAAACAAGAATTTATGAAGCGCGCCGGAGCCTTGGCTCGGGAAAATATTGCTAAGGGGCTGGGTGGACCATTCGGATGCGTAGTGGTAAAAGACGGAAAGATCATTGCGGAAGGTTCAAATCATGTCACCACAAGCGACGACCCCACCGCGCATGCGGAGATCGTAGCGATCAGAAATGCCTGTAAAACTCTTTCTAGTTTTCAGCTCGACGGCTGTGAAATTTACACCTCCTGCGAACCCTGCCCGATGTGTCTCGGCGCCATTTATTGGGCGCGTCCCGAAAAAGTCTACTATTCAAGCACAAAAAATGATGCGAAAAATATCGGTTTTGACGACCAATTTATTTACGAAGAAATGGAAAAAGATTACGCGGAACGCGGCATTCCATTTGAACGCTTAGAAGATGAGGAATCAACGAAAGCATTTCATGAATGGACGAAAAAAAATGATAAAATTGAATACTGATTTTTCCCATGCCTTACGAAATACGAGAACTCTCAAAAAACGAATTTCCCGCTTCCCTTCTCCAAATCCCGCAACAACCGAAAAAATTATTCCTTGCAGGCGAACTTCCTTCTGAAGACAGCATTTTTCTTGCGGTCGTCGGTTCGCGCAAACATACGAGCTACGGTGCGGACGCGTGTGAAAAAATAATCGAAGGACTTGCAGGTTATCCGATCGTTATCGTGTCGGGACTCGCGCTCGGGATCGACGCGCTTGCCCACCGTGCGGCTATTCGCGCCGGACTAAAGACTCTCGCCATTCCCGGGTCCGGTATACATCCGAAAGCTATTTATCCGCGCACGAATCTTTCGCTCGCCGAAGAGATCGTCGGAACGGGCGGCGCGCTGCTTTCCGAATATGAACCGGATTTCCGCGCGACGACGTGGAGTTTTCCCGCGCGGAATCGCATCATGGCCGGACTTTCGCGCGCCGTACTCGTGATCGAAGCCGACGAACGTTCCGGAACGCTTATCACTGCCCGTCTCGCAACGGAATACGATCGCGACGTATATGTTATTCCGAACGGAATTTTTTCGCCCGGTTCGCGCGGCTCCAACAAACTTCTGAAACAAGGCGCCTATCCGATCACCGATGCAGCGGACATTCCTCTGCTCCTCGGTCTGAAAAATGACAACGTTCCGTTCCAAGAACGGTTGCCTTTTGACCTTTCTCCTGAAGAACAGACCATCTTCACGCTGCTTGCCGAACCGATGCCGAGAGATGATCTCATCCGCGCAAGCGGCGTACCGACATCCAATGCCAACACCCTTCTTTCCGTCATGGAAATAAAGGGTATTATCGTCGAACGAGGCGGAGTTTTCCGCAGAATATAGCCAAAATTCCGATATAGGCCATAATAAACTGTTACTGAAAGTCGTTAGTCCGTCGTTCGGTTCCGCGCCATTTTTGTAATTTCATAAATCTTCTTTTTCAGTGTAGCAATTTTTTTAAGAAGGTTCAAAGG
>Ga0172379_10005735_pt1 | contig 17159 bp, 17 predicted proteins | sample GrowelOW334metaG_FD_119756 | JGI IMG/M metagenome (GOLD analysis project Ga0172379, IMG submission 119756) | Groundwater microbial communities from an aquifer near a municipal landfill in Southern Ontario, Canada - Groundwater well OW334 metaG | ecosystem: Environmental > Aquatic > Deep... | reverse complement strand
TTGCGGCTTCGGAGGTGATCATGATTACGGGAAGTTTAGAGTACTCAGGTCTGGCTCGTAGTTTTTTCACCAAGTCGATACCGTTCATCATCGGCATGTTCCAATCGAGTAGAACAAGATCGACCTTGTTAGTTTCGATTATCCGAAGCGCTTCAGCTCCGTCCCCTGCTTCAAAACAGGACGCGCCGGTAAAACGTGGGTGTTGGGTAATCGCGTTTTTTACGATGTTGCGCATTATTCTTGAGTCGTCCACGACTAAAACATTCATAGCCATTCAGTATAACGGAAAGGGGACTCGGAACCAAGATCCCTACGTGCTATCTTCTCTACTATGCGTACAGCTTTTCCGATTCTTTTTTGCCTCGTCGTTCTGTCTCTTTTATCCTGTTCTCGTTCTCCCTCCAAGGCGCCCATTGTGTCTGTTGAGCAAGCGCCGATTCCGATGTCCCGACTCACTGTTCAAGCGATCTCGATCAGCGGTTCGCCGATGTTGATCTCCGCCGGTGAACGCCGGTCTTTGGAAGTCGGTTCCCCGGTACGTCTTGGCGACGTCGTATCCACGGACGCTTCCTCCTGGGTTGAATTGGCCGTCGGCGAGTCTCCCGACCCGGCCTCGTCTTCCATCGCCATTATTCGGCTTCTGCCGGGAACTACTTTTTCGCTTCGGCGCTTGAGCGATCTATTGGATGCCGACGAGCCGCGCATCGTGGAACTCGGTGTCGATGAGGGATCCATTACGGTCAAGGTCGGCAAACAGTCCGGGCGAAACGAGTTTTTCGTCGTGTCGCCGAAATCCGCCCTTTCCGTTCGCGGTACCGCGTTTGCGTTTGAGGAACACGCCGATTTTTCTCGTATCGCGGTGCGTCAAGGCTCGGTCGCCGTACTGCCGAAAGGGCCGCTCTTGTCAGGTCTTATCGATGGCCGCACGGCAAACCCGGTCGCGGGAGCGGTCGTTCGTACCGCGTTTGCCTTCGCGCCGACTGTTCGCGCGGGGCAGGAATTCAGTCTGGGAACGGCGGCAATGGAAGCAAGCGAAGCCGCTTACGGAGCGCTCCTGGTGGCGGCTGAGCGTGCTCAATCCGACAATATCGTCCTTGAAGAAGTGGAGGATCCGACGTCCGTTATCGCTTCAGCGGGTTCGGATGCGGAACGGAAATTGCGCGCGGCATTATCCGCGTATCGTTCCGCCGCGATTTCTTCCGCGTCCAAGACTCTCTCCATCCTTGATTCGATGCGAAATCCGACGCTCGGGTATGAGCCTTATACGGTTTCCTCACCCGTAGAGCGGGCGGAAGCGCCATCCGCTCCGCGCGCGATTCTGTGGGTGAAAAAAGTGAGCGGTCGTCCGATTTTCGACGCGCTGACCAGAGTGGGAGCTTATGTGGTCGGGATGGATTCCGGCGGCTTTGTATTCGTTTTGGACGCGGCCGGCGAACTCAAATGGTCGTCCAAGCTCGGCTCCCTTGCCCTTACCGCCTTCGGTCAGTCGCTTGCCGTGGCGTCGGCGACCGAGGTTCTCGTGCTTGACGGAGAAACGGGAAGAGAAAGCGGCCGTTTCTCGTTTGGATTTCCCGCCGCCTCGTCGTATGCAAAGCCTATTTCGGTTCCCCAGGGACTAGCGGTCGCCACTATCCGGGGAATCACGCTATTGCGCGCCGAGAATGCGTCGTTTATCAAGGAAATACTCGTTGAGGGCGGCGTTGTCTCTCCCCCGGTGCTCGTCGAGCGGGAATTGGCGTGCGTTACCGGCGCCGGTTCTCTGGTCTTCGTCGATCCCTCAGCGGGGACATCGTCGGCGCCGATTCCCTTGTCGCTCGGCGCGTCGCCGTTCTCTCCACGCTACCGTGGCGGGATAGTCGCGGTCGCGGATCGATCCGGACGAGTCATTGTCGTTTCGGTCTCGGAACGCCGGGTTTTATGGACGCGCGACTTAGGCGTCCGACTCGGTTCCGAGCTTGAAATCGGAGATGGCCGGGTATTCGCCTGGGGCGCCGATAAAACCCTCAGAATGATTTCAATTTCCGACGGTTCCGACGCCGTGCCGCCGATCCCCGACGTAGCCTCTCCTCCGCTTCTTTCCGGCGGCGTTCTCTACTGGGGCGATTCCTCCGGCTCGCTCGTCATCGCGGACGCGTCAACAGGCAGGGTGAGAAAACGGCTGCCCATCGCCGAAGCGAGTTCCGTCAGGCCCATCATGGTCGCCGGAGTACTCTATGCGGGGACTTCCGGAGGAAAGATAGTGAAGGTCGATCTTTCGCGTTAGTTACGCCGACTCCTCCTCTGCCGCCGCCTGGGCATAGTCTCCTATCGCTTCCTCGTTCGCCGCTCCCGGCGGTACCATCGGGTAGACGTTTGCGTGGGCGTCCACCGGGACGCGGACGACGGAGGGACCCTTAGCCGCTAACAACGTGCGCAGCGTTTCTTTCGGATTATCAACCAAGGAAAGGTCCACCGACGGGATACCGAAACCCGCGGCGATCAGGGCAAAATCGGGCTTTGACGGATAATCGCAGGCGATGAAATTTTCCTTATAGAAAAGTTCCTGCTGCTGCCTGACCATGCCGAGTCCGCCGTTGTCCATCACCAACACGGTGACATTCGCCCCCGTCTCCGCAAGCGTGGCAAGTTCCTGGATGTTCATCAGAAGACTGCCGTCCCCGCTGACGCACACAACTCGTTGACCGGGGGAGGCAAGGGCAGCGCCGATCGCGGCCGGGAGTCCGAAACCCATTGTTCCCAGCCCTCCGGAGGTAAGGAAGCTCCGGGGCGATCGTACCTTCATGGCTTGCGCCGCCCACATCTGGTGCTGTCCGACGTCCGTCGCTATGATCGCGTCCGCGGGGAGCAGATCGGAAACTTCAGCCAGAAATCGCGCGGGGTGCCCTTCTTCCGCGTCGCGTGGGCCTGTTTCTTCCGCTTTGAGCTCCGCGATCCGCTTTAACCACTTTTCGCGATGTCGGCTTCCACAAACCGTCGTGAGGGCCTGACACGCTTGGCCCGCGTCCGAGACCAGGCCGATGAACGGTTGTTTGAGCTTCCCGATTTCCGCCGGGTCTATATCGATATGGACTACGCGGGCGCGCGGGGCGAAGAGCGCGATTTTACCGGTTGCCCGGTCGTCGAAACGCGCGCCGACGGCGATGAGCAAGTCGCATTCGGCAATGGCCCTGTTCGCGGTCCGTGTCCCGTGCATTCCGAGCATGCCCAGGTACAGCGGATCGTCTGGCGGGAAGGCTCCCAGCGCCAAAAGGGTCGTCGTCACCGGAATGCCTTCTTTCCGCGCCAAAGTCGTCAGCGCGGCCGCTGAATCAGGTCGCGCCGCGCATCCGGCACCCGCGTAGATAACCGGCCGCTGTGCATCGGCGATTTCCTTCGCGATGCGCATGATAGTATCCGGGTCGCTTTCCGGCAGCGCGGGACAACAGCTGGTTTCCGGCCAGGCGTCGAAAACGCACTTCTCCATTTGGACGTCTTTGGGGACATCGACAACAACGGGACCGGGGCGTCCGGATCTCGCTATCATGAAGGCGCGGGGAAGTTCGATCAAGAGTTCCGCGGCCGACTGCACCATCACGCTGTGTTTCGTGATGGGTATCGACAATCCGTAGGTGTCTATTTCTTGGAACGCGTCCGTTCCTATCAGCGCCCGCGCGACTTGGCCGGTGATCGCGACGATGGGGATGGAATCCAATTTAGCATCCGCGATCGCGGTGAGAAGATTCGTCACTCCCGGTCCGCTGGTGGCGAAGCATACGGCGGTCTCCCCGGTTCGCCTCGCGATTCCCTGCGCGATGAAGCCGGCTGCCTGCTCGTGACGGGCAAGCACGTGTCGTATGGAGCTTCCCGCCAGCGCGTCGTATAACGGCAGATTCGCGCCGCCGGGGATACCCGCCACTATTTTGATGCCTTCCCGTTCCAATATGCCGATGATGATTTGCGCGCCGCTTAATTCCATCGTAATCCTCCGTATTTGCGCTGAAAATAAAAAAGCCCCCTTCGGCATACGCCGAAGGGGGCCAGTTTTCACTACCCGATCGTCTACGACGTATACCACGCCCAGCCTTCTCGTACTACGAGTAGTACAAGGGCGGAAATGATAATTGCCGATAGAACGATGATGGAATGAATACGCGCCTGGGAATAATTATGCATATCAGCTATGTTCTCGCGTATTCCTTGCATGATTATGCAAAGATAATGCTTCCATATATGTTAGTCAAGGATAATTCGATAAGATCGACCCAAAAACGACGAATGTAATTATGTTTATTGTCTGAATAATAAAAACCGGATAGAATATGAGTTGAAAGGAAATAATTACCAGCTATGAATAAAACGAAGATAAAACAAAAAACAATTGTGTCGCAGGTCATGGAACGCATTCGGGAATATATTTCATCGGGAAAGATGAAACCGGGCGACAAACTACCGACGGAAGCCGATCTGTCCGAGATGTTCGGTGTCGGTCGGTCCTCTATCCGCGAGGCGATAAAAGTTTTTAATTATTTGGGAGTTTTTGAATCACAGACTAAGAAAGGAACCCGTCTATGCGATCATTCCAGAATTTCTTCTGAAGCGCTTACCTGGTCCTTCCTGTTGGGCAATAAAGAGCTCGGTGATCTGCTCGACCTCAGAAAAGCCATTGAACAGGAGTGTTGGCTGATCCTGCTTTCTTACAAAGCAGCTGATCCTGCTTATTTTGCTGAAATGATTCATAGGCTGCGGGAAAAAATCGCGATCATGGATGTCTCGTATAAAAAGAATGACGCTGAAGCTTTATCCGAGGCTGATTATGATTTCCACTTGGCGGTAGTGGAATCGACGCGTAACCATCAGTTTTTAGTTCTTTTTCAGACCTTAGGGTCATTCACCCGCGAAGAAATCTTCAAGGCGAACAAATTGCGGAAACGCAGCCGGGTCTTGATCACCGAGCATGAAGAACTTGTCGATGCTTTAGCCGCCGGAAATCGCGAAAGCCTGTTCGAACTGTTTCGTATCCATATCGATAACGCAAAAAAGAGAATCGAAACACTCAATCAATAAGCGCTAAAAAACTTGACAGCCTGTTCATACTGATTCATATTTATCAGACAATACGAGTATACTACTAAAAATGTCTTATGTGGTTTTTTGCAATGAGGATCGTATGGTCCTTAATATAAGGGGGATTTGATGAAGAGACTCGGTGGTTTTGTTGTAAAAGCCGTAATGATTTCTCTAGCAATGTTGGCGGTCGGCGGCGTCGTATTCGCGGGCGGTCAAGGCGATGCGGGTACGGCTAAGGCTGAAAAAGTTGTTTTCAAGCTTGCGCACGTGTACGCTCCCGATCATCCTTGGGACCAAGGCGCTAAATTAGCCGCAAAGATCGTAAAAGAAAAAACAAACGGAAGGATTGAAATCCAGGTTTTCCCCTCATCCCAATTGGGTACCGAAGAACAGATCACCGAAGGCGTGATCTTCGGTTCCATCCCCATGGCTGTTTCCGGCGCCGGTCAGATCGGCAATCTGTTCAAGCCGATCTATATCTGCGAAATGCCGTACACGTTCCGCGACAATAATCATGTATTGTTGTTCACCAAGAGCGATGTCGCCAAGCAAATGTTCAACGACCTGGAAAAAGAATACGGGATCAAGGTTGTCAGCGCTTCTTCCTACGGAGTCAGGCAGCTGACCTCGAACAAACCGGTCAACACTCCCGCCGATCTGAAAGGGTTCAAACTCCGCGTTCCGGAGCAGATGATCACCATGGAATACGCAAAGGCGATGGGCGCCGATCCTACTCCCGTCGCGTTCGCTGAAGCGTACATGGCGCTGCAGCAGGGAGTCGTGAACGGACTTGAAAACCCGATGTCCGGCATCCAGAACATGAAATTCTACGAAGTTCAGAAATACATCAATCTTACGGCCCATGTTACTAATGTCTGCTTCTTCCTCATGAACGGGAAACTCTTCAACCAAATGGATGCCGCCAGTCAGAAAATCTTATTGGACGCGTTCGACGAAGGCTCTAAGAAGATCGTGCAGTTGCTCAACGACGACGACAAAAATCTGGGCGAATTCTTTAAAAGCAAAGGCTTGACCATCAATCAGCCCGATATCGACTCTTTCAAGAAAGCTACGGCTGATATGCCGGTCAAGTTCCGCAAGTGGTGGATCCGCTACGGCGAAGATCTCCACAAGCGAATTCAGGACATGAAGTAATTTTGCTTTGAGCTGATTACGGCTTTACTCATAAATAGGCGCTTTCTTCAACTCGGAGAAAGCGCCTTCATATCCAAACCTTAGAGGATTCTATGCTGAAGAAAATCTACAACGCGTTTGAGGAATATTTTGCCTGCGCGCTTTTCTTGCTGATTTTTCTCTTAATGGTGGTGGGAGTGATCCTTCGCTATTTCTTTAGCATTTCTTTCGCCTGGAATATTGAACTGTCGCGTTACAGTTTCGTCTGGCTTACTTTCGTCGGGGCTTCATACGCGAGAAAGGATGATACCCATATTAAAATCGATCTTTTCTATAATTTGCTGCGGAAGAGAATCCCGAATTGGCTTCATGTCTTTTTCTGGGTTTCAATAAAAGTGTTGATTATCGGATATCTGCTTCTCCTGGTGTACCTTTCGATCAACCTCTCGGTCAAGTCTTGGCGCTTCAGGTCGCAAGCTATGCAAATTTCGCAATCGTATCTTTACATTTCCGTCGCGCTCGGTTCGCTCATGTTCGTCGGCCGCGAAATTGTCGACACAATTAAAAAAATGCGAAGCGGTAATTATTAAGGGGGCCGAACATGATGGTAGTAGGGATGGTTATTGGTTTTTTCTTATTGCTCGCCTTCGGGCTTCCAATCGCGTTTGCGTTAGGCATCCCATCGGTGGCGTACGTTCTGATCGACGGACGGATTCCCGATTTCGCCGCAGTGCAGACAATGGTCGGTGGCGCGAATTCCTATCCGCTTTTAGCGATACCGTTCTTCATCTTTGCCGGAAATCTGATGAACGTCAGCGGCGTGACCGCGCGCATCTTCGATTTCTCCAGCAAGTGGGTCGGCCATATTAAAGGCGGGCTTGGCCACGTGAATGTGCTAGCCAGCATCATCTTTGCAGGAATGTCCGGCACCGCGGTCGCCGATGCGGGCGGGCTCGGTCTTATTGAGATCAAAGCGATGCGGGACGCGGGGTACGACGACGATTTGACCCTAGGGATTACCGCCGCGTCTTCGGTTATCGGGCCGATCATTCCGCCGAGCATGGTCGCGGTCATCTACGCGGTAGTCGCTTCCGCTTCTGTCGGCCGGCTTCTTGCCGCGGGAATAATACCCGGCCTCCTGATGGGTTTCTGCCTCATGGTCATGGTGTATTTTGTTGCCCATAAATACAAATGTCCTATTGAAAAGAAATCCACGCTCAAAGAAAAACTGATAGCTTTCAAGACCGCGTTCGGGTCTCTGCTTACTCCGCTCATCATCCTTGGGGGAATATTCTCAGGCATCTTTACCCCGACTGAAGCGGCAGGCATCGCTTGTGCCTACGCTGCATTTCTTGGAATCGTAATTTACAAGGAAATGGACTTCAAGTTTTTTATGAGCGCAGTCAAAAGCGCGGCACTCTCTACGATACAGCTCATGTTCATCGTTGTTTCGGCGACTCTATTCGCGTGGATACTCGCGAAGGAGCAGATTCCGCAGCTTGTGGCGAATTTCCTTCTCTCAAATGTAAGCAACTACTATTTACTGCTTTTGATAATCAATGTGATCCTTCTCGTTGTCGGCTGCTTTATGGAAACGGTGGCATCGATTAATATTTTGGTCCCGGTTTTTTTGCCGCTTATTCTGCAGATGGGGATCGATCCGGTGCATTTCGGGGTCATGATGATCTTGAACCTTGTTATCGGTGTGATTACTCCGCCTTTCGGTACAGTCTTATTTGTGTTGAGCAGTGTCGCGAAAGTACCCGTGGACAGGGTTGCGAAAGCAACTTCCCGTTTCTACCTACCGTTGTTGGTTTCGCTTGCGCTAGTTGCGCTCATACCGCAGCTTACACTCTTTTTGCCGAATCTGATTTTTGGTGTCGCAAAATAAGGAACATAAAAGAATGAAAGCATTGATGAAAACCAAAGCGGGTTTCGGAAATATCGAAATCCGCGATATGCCTGAGCCTGTTCCCGGCCCCGGTGAAGTTCTTATCGAGGTAAAGGCGGCCGGAATCTGCGGGACCGATATCCACATCTACCACGATACGTTTAAATCGAACCCGCCGGTGATTCTCGGCCATGAATACTCAGGCGTAGTGAAAGGCGTCGGCGCGGGCGTCACGGAGTTCGCTGCGGGAGACCGCGTCACTTCGGAAACCGCCGCCAAAGTATGCGGTGTGTGCCGCTATTGCCGGACCGGAAGTTACAATCTCTGTCCCGAGCGAAAAGGTCTGGGCTATGGTGTCGACGGCGTATTTGCCAAATATTGCGTCGTCAACAAAAGTATCGTGCACCGCCTTCCCGATTCCGTGGATTTTCGGCAGGGCGCGATGTGCGAACCGCTTTCCTGCGCCGTTCACGGTGTGATTGAGCAGATGGGAGTCAGCGCCGGAGATGTTGTCGTGGTGCTCGGACCCGGCGCCATCGGACTCTTGGCCGCTCAAGTCGCAATGGCGGAAGGCGGAACAGTGTACGTACTCGGTTTGGATGCCGATGCCGCTAAATTCCCGATCGCGGAGAAATTGGGGTGCAGGACGATCAATATTTCTAAATACGACGCCGCTCAGACCATCCGCGAAGCTACGGGCGGATACGGCGCCGATGTCGTGCTTGAGTGTTCGGGCGCGGGCCCCGCTGCTAGGCTCGGATTCCAATTGGCGCGGAAGCAGGCGAAATACTGCCAGATGGGCTTGTTCGGAAAATCGATCGAAATCGACTTGGAACAAATCGCCTATAAAGAATTAAAAGTTTCCGGTTTCATTTCACAGAAGTACTCCGCGTGGAAAACAGCCCTACGCCTGCTCGAAGAAAAGAAGGTGAACCTTGAACCGCTCATTTCCCAGGAACTTCCGCTGACCGATTGGATGGAAGGATTCGAGAGTAAGGAAAAAGGTTCGGTTTTAAAGACTCTCCTGTATCCGATCGATTGACCTGGGTCTTTCTCGATCCAGAACGGGTCACGGGGCTGCGGCGTTTTTAGCGGCTTCAGTTATAAGCGCGCGCCAGATCACGTCGTGTACGCGGATGGCTTCCAAGGCTGCCGCTTCGTCGCCTTTTTTCAAAGCGTCCACCAAGGCGCCATGAGCTTCCAGCCCATGGCCGGGTTGCATTGTCGGAGCCAGAAGTTCAATGACGAACGCGTACAGATTCTGCACCAGCAGGTTTTTTGTCGCGCGGCCCATTACGGCGTGGAAGGCCACGTCGTAGGGGCGGGCTTTTTCATTATCGTTCGGGTAGGTTTCTATGCACTTCTTTAGGGCGAGATACGCGTCTTCCAGTTCTTTGGAGGACTCGGCATCCAGGTGCTGGAGGAGCAGCGATACTACTCCGGTTTCCACCATGATGCGAAGTTCAACTAATTCGGCAATGTCCGATTGAGAAACGAGCATGCGGAACATGAGGGGATCGAAAAGCTTTTTGTTCGCCGTCGTCGCAACGTAGGTGCCGTAGCCTCGGCGGATGTCGATCACGCCGAAGGCGGACAGAATTTTCATGGCTTCGCGGATGGACCCGCGCCCGACGTGGAGCATATCCGCCAATTCGCCTTCGCTCGGGATGAGGTCTCCCGGTTTCAGCTTTCGTTGGACGAGTGAGGTCCGTATCGCGTCGACGACTTGTTCGACTGCCGTGGAGCGGGGCTCCGTTGCCTCAAAAATATCGTTGCTTTCCATAATTTTGCCTTAGTGTACGCATAAGGGCCCGCGGCATCAATACCGCGGGCTTAAAGTCGTGTTTATACGTACTCGGGACGCATCGGTGAAAAGCACTCGATTATTTCGGAATCCTCGATCACTTCCGATCCGTGGGCTTCGCTTGAATCGAAAATATAGCCGTCGCCGGGTCCGACGAGGATCGAATCGCCGTTTGCCTTGAAGAATCGGATTTTCCCTTTGACTACGAACCCGTTTTGGATCGCGACGTGGTCGTGTAGCGGAAGACCGGTTCCCGCCTTCAGGTAAAAATAGCAGAGCATGTTTTCGTCGTTGTACGACATGGTGACCCGCTCTATGCCGGGGCGCATGGATACGCGCTTTCCGCTTGCGAGATGGGATAGGTAGACCTTATTTTCCAATTTTAAGCCTCCGTTCCTTGACCGCGCTCTCAAGTTTTTTCCAGCCGTCGGTGAACATCGTGCGGAACAGGACCACCGGTCCGAAGTCCGCGAATTCTTCTGGTTTTAAGCCGTCTTCCGCATACGCGCGGCGAAAGTCGGGGATCTCTTCAAGGCCCTTGATCACGTAGTCGGGGACGGGGTTGTCCATACGCCACACGACCGGGGGATCCTGCTGTATGAGATCTCCGGCGCCGCCTTTCCAGTTGATGGTTACGTGCAGGTCCCCACCGACCATTTCGGTGAAGTGGTGGAGACCCCTAGCGCCGCCGCCGAGCAGGATTCCCGGATAATCGCGTTCTTTCATGATCCGATATTGCTTGCGCGCAACCGCCAGTCCCGCCTGGAAGAGCAGATCGGTCGAGAATCCGGCCGGTGCGACGCTTTTCAGATAGTCGTCGAAGATGCCCGAAATGTGAGTAACGTAATAAGCCGCGTCGATTTTATGTTTGGCGCTAACCTTCTTGTATAGTTCGCAGGCGGCGATTGCTTGGGAGATGCCCATTATTTCCGTCGCTATGACCGGAATATTTTCCGCAAGAAGTTCACCGATTGCCTCAAGTCCCACTTTCGTCGCGGGGATTTTCGCGATGATATTCGGCGATATCTTCCGGTTCTCGTGCGCGTCTTTCACGATAGCGGCCGGGTTGTCTTCCCTGAACGGCGATATCTGGATTGAAACCCAGCCAAGTTTTCCGTTCGATTTTTTGTAGACGTCCATAAACGGTCCAGCAAGCCGCGCGACCGCCTCTCTCTGGACGGAGGCTGCCGCATCCGCGTCGGAAGGGTAGCGGGCGATCGCGGTATCGATATCGCGCTCGACGATATCGTGCTCTTCCGGATGGCTGTACATCTTCGCCGTGTGGGTGGGATTCGTCGTGCATGCGACGGCGCCCGACTCGATCGCGGCTTTCGTTTCGGAGGCGGTTGGGTTGTTGATCCAAAGCCGCGTCGGACTTTGGGCATGGACTCTCTGGAAATACGCGTCGTTCATAAACAGCTCCATTGTTATTTATTGAAAATCAGATTAGGAAGCCAGGTGGCCAGCGGAGGGAAAATAGTCACAAGGGCGAGAGCGACAAGCAGCGGGATGTAGTAAGGGATCGTCGCTTTCACTACACGCTCAACCGGCACCTTGCTGATGACGCTCACCATGTACAGACTCATGCCCACCGGCGGAGTCAACAAGCCGATCATGAGGTTGAATACGACCACCAGACCCAGGTGCACCGGATCTACGCCGGCCGAGGTGAGCGCCGGCGCGAGGATCGGTGTAAGGATCATGATGGCGGCGATCGGTTCCAGGATCATACCCGCGATGAGAAGGATGACGTTGGCCAAGCCCAGGAGCAGGAGCGGATTCTTGGTGAGTCCGAGCAAGCCCGAGGTAATCAACTGAGGCAATCGCATGATGGTCATGACGTAGGCGAAGAGGGCCGCGGCGGCGACTATGAACATGATGGTCGCGGTCGAGCGGACGGTCTCTTTGCACATTTTCACGATGTCTTTCAGCTTCAATTCCCGGTATACCACGACGCCCAGAAACAGCGCGTAAAAGACGGTGATCGCGGCGACTTCCGTCGGGCTGAAAAAGCCTAAGAGAAGGCCGCTCAGCATGAACACCGGGGTCAGCGCCGCGGGAAACGCGTCTATTGCCAAGCGGAACGCTTGGCGGCCGGTAAGCCGTTCGGTGTCCCGCGGATAATTCTTTTTTCGTGCGATGATCGCGACCATGATCATCAGGGCTATAGCTATTAGGATACCGGGGACAACGCCGGAGATCAGAAGCCTTACGCCTGACACTTCCGCCACCGATCCGTAGATGATGAGGGGTATGCTCGGCGGGAAGATTGGACCGATGGTCGCCGACGCGATGGTGATGGCCGCCGCGTCCTCCATCGCGTAACCTTGTTCCTTCATCGCCTTGATTTCGATGTTTCCGAGGCCCCCGACGTCCGCCAAGGCGGCGCCCGAGATGCCTGAAAAAATAAGGCTGGCAAGAATGTTCACCTGCGCGAGTCCGCCGCGAAATCCTCCTACCAGGATGCGGGCCAGGGAGAAGAGGCGGTTGGTGATGCCGGAGGTATTCATCAAGTTCGCTGCCAGTATGAACATTGGTACGGCCAACAGCGGAAACGAATTGAGCTGGTTGATCATACGGTGCGCGACGAGGTTTAAGGGCACGTTGCCGAGCAGCACGAAGGGGATGGACGCGAGCGCCATCGACACGGCGATGGGAATACCCGCGACGCAGAGGATGATGAAAAATCCGATAACGAGGAAACCGCTCATTTAGAGCCTCCCTTTTTGTTCATTGCGGAGAGCTGGTTGAGGGCGGCCGAGAATACGGCAAGAGTGAATAAGAGGACTCCAATCAAAACGGGTACTAGAAGGATCGCGTTCGGCAGTCCGGTCCCGGACATGGTCATATCGCCCGTTTTTTTGGTTAACATCCATCCGCTATAGAGAAAAAAGCCCGCGAAGACGAACGTCGCGAAAAGAGAAAAGAAACGGAATACGTTTCCAACGGCTAAAGGAAGCAGATTGACGACGAAATCGACCTTGACTTGAAGCTTTTCCCGTTCAAGGAGCGGCAACGCTAAAAAAACCATAAGGATGTGCAGGAGTCGAGCTGATTCCTCAAGCCACGCGGGGCCGATGCTGAATACATTTCTCAATACAACCTGCAAGAGCAGCGCGCAGGCGAGCGCCACTAATAACGCGGTCGTTAAAAAGTCGCAGACTTTGTCGACGCGGCGGAGGAAGGCTTCCATGCGGGTAAACTCCTATCGTAACGGATACGAGCGGCACGGGCTGACCGAGGTCGTCCCGCGCCGTCGAAATAATAGAGCTTCTTAATTAATCGCGCGGATTTGCTTGTAAATGTCGCCGTATTTCGCGCCGAACTTCTTGTCGATATCGGCGTTGACCTTGGCGCGGATTTCATCAAGTAGGAGTCCGTCCTTCACCGTGATGATCTTCATGCCTTTATCAGCGACGGCTTTGTAGTCGGAAGCTTCAAGGTCGCGCGTCATCTTGGTCGCGATTTTGGAAACTTCGGCGGCCGCCTCGTCGAGCGCCTTGCGCTGCGACGCGGAAAGCTTTTTATACACCGATTCGTTGACGACTACCGCTTCGGCGCCGAGGATGTGGTTGGTAACCATCAGGTGGCTTTGTATTTCGTAGAGTTTCGCGTTGTTGATCGTGTTGACGGGATTTTCTTGCCCGTTCACGACGCCGGTCGCGATCGCGGTGGGGAGTTCCGCAAAGTTGAGCGGAACGGCGACGGCGCCCATGCCTTCTACGGCCGCGGTGTAGATCGGGAAGGGAATTGAGCGGATCTTGAGGCCGGCAAGGTCCTTGACGCCGTAGATCGCTTTGTTGGCGGTGAGGTCCCGCGCGCCGAAGTAGAAATTGTACAAGACGCGAACGCCGCGTTTTTCGATCAGCTTTTTGTTGAGTTCCTTCATGACCGGCGAATCGAGGGCAACCGTCTTCATGAGATGTTCGACGTCCCGGTACATGAAGGGAGTGTCGAGCGCGTTGAAATCGTCTAGGAGCGATCCGATTCCCGCCATCGTATTGTGGTGCAGAGCGACGGATCCGGTGGATACCGCCTCAGCCTGTTCCTGCAGTCCTCCGAGCTGGGACGCGGGGTACACTTCAATCTTGACCGTCCCACCTGATTTTTCCGCGACAAGTTTCGCGAGCAGGTCGGCTTGCAGTCCGGCGACGCTTGAGGTGGGATTCATGTGAGCGTATCGAAGCACGACAGGCGCGTCTTTGCTCGATTTGGTTTCGCTTGAACCTCCGGCGAATGCCATGCCGCCGAACGCCAAACACAGGGCCGCGATCACGATAGTCTTCTTCATGTTCTTCTCCTTTTTCAACCTTCACACCGGCAATGCCGGAAGAATCGCTATTTGAGCCCGGCAGCCGCGGCGACTATAACGTCGACGGACATCCCGTACTTATCCAGGAGCGCTTCGCTCTCTCCCGATTCCGGCCATCGGTCCAGGCCAAGCCGCTTCACCGGACCAATCGCGCGTTCCGCCGCGACGGCCGCGACGGCGCTCCCCAGTCCGCCGTTCACGTGGTGGTCCTCGACCGTTATCGCCCTTTCGCATTCGTTAATAATTTTCGCGACCGTCTCCGTGTCGAAGGGACGAAGGCTTGATACTTCGACTACCGTCGCGCCGATGCCTTTCTTCTTTAATTCTTCCGCCGCCCGCAGGCAACGTCCGAGGGTGAAGCCGTACGAAAAGATCACGACATCTTTTCCTTCCGATGCCAGAATCTTCGCCTTGCCCGGAACGAACGGCTCGGTATCGGGATGGATTTTTTCTTCTTGGCCGTTTCCCACGCGGATATACACAACGCCCGGAATATCCGCTGCCGCGACGACTGCTTTTCTCGTCTGCGCGCCGTCGGCGGGCATAAGGATGGTCACGCCGGTGATGGAACTTAAAATACCTAAGTCTTCATAGAACTGATGCGTAACGCCCTCGCGTCCGCCGCCGAACATTCCGCCGTTGGCTCCCACTAGCTTAACGTTCAAGCCCGGGTACGCGCAAAACGTCCGCACCTGTTCGCAGGCGCGCATCGTCAGGAATCCCGCGTACGAAATGACGTACGGCATGAGACCCGAGCACGCCAGGCCCGAAGCGAACGCGACGCCGTTTTGTTCGGCGATGCCGACTTCGAACAGACGATCGGAATACTGTTCTTTGAAAGGATCGGCGCGCATGATTTTGAGCGAGTCGCAGGAAACAAGGACAACGTCGGTACGTTTTCCCGCAAGCTCCAGGATTCCGTCGCGGAATCCCAGCCGGGTACCATCGATTATTTTAGCCATGCTAGTCACCCAATTCCTTTACGGCCTGCGCGTATTCGGCGTCGGTGAAGACGCGTTTATGCCAGGTATTGTCGCCGATCATGAAGGAAACGCCTTGGCCTTTGACCGTTTTCGCTACAATCGCCGTCGGCGTCGGAGCAACGGCGGCGGTTTCGAGCGCGCCCACGATCTCTTCCATCCGGTGTCCGTCGATTTCGATCACGTTCCATCCGAACGCCTTCAGCTTCGGGACGATCGGTTCCAGACCGCTGACGTCGGTTACTTTCCCACCGCTCTGCATGCCGTTGTTGTCGACTATAAGCACCAATCTACCGGGATTCAGTTTTGAAGAAGCCATGAGAGCTTCCCAGACGATTCCTTCCTGCAGTTCTCCGTCACCCGTGAGCACGAAGGTCCGGTAGCTCCGGCCTTGATACTTGGCCGCGCTCGCAATGCCGAGGCCGATTGAAAGACCGTTGCCGAGGGATCCCGCCGTCGCGTCGATTCCGGGTGTCTTGTTCATATCCGGGTGTCCCTGAAGTTTTGAGTCGATCATGCGGAGACTGGGAAGGATGTCCGGAGAAAAGTAGCCGCGACGGGCAAGAGCCGCGTACAGGATGGGACACGCGTGTCCTTTTGACAAAATGAACCGATCCCGGTCCGCCCAACGGGGATCTTCCGGGTGTACGTTCATAACGCCGAAATACAGCGCCGCGACGATATCCGCGCTGGACATGCTCGGGCTCGGGTGTCCGTCTTTGGATTGATACACCATCTCGACAACGTCCCGTCGTATCTTGCGAGCTCTGTCCCTCAAATAAGAAGGATCTTTCGATTGAGTCATCATTTGAGACCTTTCACCAGTTCCTTGAACGCGTCCACTCCCAGGCGTGGACTTGAGAGGACGATCTTTCCGGTTTCTCTTGCCAGGGTTTCTTCCATCCGCGCCATCGATCCTTGAGCGAGTACGATGAGGTCGGCTTCTTTCGCGACGGCCAGGGCTTTTTCCAATATCAGGCGGTCATGAGTCGCCGCGTCTCCCTCGGTTATAGCCGCGAAGGCGCCCTCGGCTAAGGCCCGGATGATTTTCACCGATTTGCCCGCTTCCTTGGCACGAAGCTCCAGCAGGTCGGCCGTCGGTTTGAGCGTGGTAGGCAAGGTCGCGATGACCGCGATTGTCTTGCCTTCCGCGACCGCTTTGCGCGCCATCGCGTCATCGATGCGGAGGATCGGCACAGTCACGAAGGGTTTGGCGAGTTCCACCACGTCACCGATTGAGGAACACGTATTGAGAATCGCGCAAGCGCCTGAGTCAACGGCGGCACGGTAGTAGGAAAGGAGTCGGGCGGAAATCTGCGGCGTTACTCCCCCCGCGGCGATCACGTCGGCGATGAGGCTATCGTCCAAAATATTAATGATGCCGTATTCGGGCATCCGCTCTTTAAGCATTTTGCGCAGGGGATCGACCAACGCCGCTCCCGTATAAATCGCCGCTATCTTCTTCATAATATAAACTCCCGTTGACGTGCTAGTCACACGTATGACGTATCATATCATGGGTTTTAAAATACGCAACAAAATTCGATTGGGTGCGAAATGTATTGATTTCAAAATACAAAGAGATACAGTCATGAATGGGTTAACTAGTAATATCGTCCTCAAGTTCAGAAGTAGACTTATTCAACAAAAATGTTTTTTACGGTCTCTCTTTCCGGCCTAGACGTTTGGTCTCTTAGCAATTAGGGCTTTTCGTGATATTGAAGGAAAGAGAGAACAACCTATTTTCTCGTTGTTTTCCATGGGGTTGGAACTGCTATGAAACAAGGACTCAAACGCGACAAATCAGCTTGGATGCTCGAGGCGCTTTTAATTGCGCTTATCATCGTTATCGGTTTCTCTTCTTGTGATTCTGCCTTCGGTTTCAATTTGCAGGGGTATGCCGTGTTGGATCAGGACCTGGAACTTTCTTGGAAACACACGGCATCTTATGCTTTTATGGATGATCCCCTGGGATATTGGAAATCTCCTCTT
>Ga0172379_10005734_pt1 | contig 17164 bp, 10 predicted proteins | sample GrowelOW334metaG_FD_119756 | JGI IMG/M metagenome (GOLD analysis project Ga0172379, IMG submission 119756) | Groundwater microbial communities from an aquifer near a municipal landfill in Southern Ontario, Canada - Groundwater well OW334 metaG | ecosystem: Environmental > Aquatic > Deep... | reverse complement strand
GTATATTCCCTGATACGGTCAAATACGATCACCGTATCATTGATGGAATACCCGATAATCGTAAGGATTGCCGCGATAAATGCCTGGTCAACTTCCATCGAGAAAGGCATGATGCTGTAGAGCAGGGAGTAGAAACCCAATACAATGACCGAGTCATGGAACAGGGAAGCAACAGCGCCCACGCCAAACTGCCAGGTCCGGAAACGAACCAGGATATACAGGAATATAACTAACAGGGCAAAGAATACTGCCAGGATTGCACCCCGCATAATATCCTTGGCAACCGTAGGCCCAACGAGCTGACTGTCCTGCCTGTTATTCTCCAGGAATGTTTTAAGGTCGGTGCCGGGAGCCAGGATCGACTTACATCCGTCAAATATGGCCTGATCCACCACTTCGGATACTTTCGGATCCTGGCTGCTAACCATAAATGAGGTGATGACTTTTACCTGATTGGTGGGTCCGAAAATTTTCACCTGCGGGGTTACACCCTGACAGGCTTTTTCAATGCTGAGGGTCAAAGCTTCAACATTTACCGGCTGGGCAAAACGTATTGTAAAGGTACGTCCACCCTTGAAATCCACCCCCAGGTTCAATCCCCGGATAGCCAGTGAACCGATCGACAGGATCATAAGCGAAGCCGACAGGATGTACATGTATTTTCTTTTCTCGATAAATTTCAGGTTCGCATGAACCAGGAAATTGTTGGTCAGTTTATTACCGAAAGCAATTTTTTTGTCTTTATCCAACAGCCATTCAAAGATCAGGCGGGAGATGAAGATAGCGGAGAACAGTGAGGTGAGGATACCGATAACCAGGGTGGTGGCAAAACCGCGGATCGGACCTGAACCGAAAATATACAGGATGATACCTGTCAGGATGGTGGTTACGTTACCGTCGATAATAGCCGACATAGCATGTTTGTACCCATCCTTTACGGCAAGTTTTATTCCCTTTCCGGCACGCAATTCCTCACGGATACGCTCATAGATAATAACGTTGGCATCCACGGCCATACCGAGTGTAAGTACGATACCCGCTATTCCAGGCAGGGTGAGTACCGCACCAAGTGATGCCAGAACACCCATGATGAAAAATACGTTCGAAACCAGTGCAACGTTGGCAATCCAGCCGGCCTGGTTATAATACAGGAGCATATAGAGTAGAACCAGGATAAAGGCCAGGATAAATGAAAGCAGACCCGAATTGATAGCCTCGCGACCGAGTGAAGGTCCAACGATAACTTCTTCGATGATCTGTGCAGGGGCATCCATACGTCCTACATTCAATATGTTGGCAAGGTCCTGTGCTTCTTCAATGGTCATTCCCCCTCCGGAAATCGATGACCGTCCGCCGGAAATCTCATTCTGAACGGTCGGGTTCGACCGGACATAATTATCAAGAACAATGGCGATGGAACGGTTGACATTTTCTTTGGTCAGACGCTGCCATATTTTTGCACCTTCGCCGTTCATATTCAGTGAAACCTCCGGTTTGTTGCCGGTACCGCCAAGGTCGCTTTTTGCATTGACAACCATAGCACCGTCAAGTGCAGGCTTACCTTCACGGTTCGTCACTTTGATGGCCACCAGAGAAAACAACTCCGGGTTATTGTCCATCGGCGCTGCCGACCAGTAGAAGCGAAGGTTGCTTGGGAAAACAGCTTTAATCTGCGGGATGGCGAGAGTTCTGTTAACGGCAGCGGTATCGCGGAAGTGCGAATACCCGACCACCGGACCAGGCATTAAATTGTTGTTATTATCTGAATACGGCCGCAGGAGGAAAAATAACGGATTTTGCTTTTTAAATTCTTCCAGGTTTTTAGCATCTGCAACTTTGGTCGTATCCTTTTCCAGTTTTTCTAGAAGGGATTTGGCCTGGGTGGTATCGGCAGCAGCCGCAGCGGCTTGTTCAGGTGTTGTGGCGGATGTATCGGCAGGCAAGGCAGCAACGGTTTCCAGCTCTTTCAATTTTTTATCGGCATCCTGCAAAAAGCCATAAACCTCGGAGTTTTCATAAGTTTCCCAGAACTCGAGTTTTGCTGATACCTGGAGAAGTTTCCTTACCCGTTCATGATCCTTGATACCCGGCAATTCGATCATCACACGTCCGGCTTTTCCCATTTCCTGGAAGTTAGGCTGTGCAACACCAAACTGGTCGATACGGGCACGAAGGATTTTTACCGAGTTGTCAATGGCGATTTTCGTTTCGGCATGCAAAACAGCCAGCACTTCATCATTGGTAGAGTTGTACTTGATCCTGTCGCGAAGCTGAACGGTGTTGAAAACGGCAGCCAGCTTTGCATTCGGGTCAATCTGCGCGAATGCCTTTCCAAACAGGGTGACAAAATCGTCCTGGCTCGATTTGACATTTGACCTGGCGATCTGCAGCGCTTTGGTAAACGTGCTGTCGGTCGAGTAATTTGAAAGCGACCTTACAAGGTCAACAACAGACACTTCCATCATTACGTTCATCCCGCCCTTAAGGTCGAGGCCGAGGTTAAACTCCCGTTCCTGGCACTGCCTGTAAGTATACTTCTTCAACCAAAGGAAGTTGTATACCGGCAATCCTGATAGAGAATCCTTATAGTAGATCTTCTTGATAGGATCGCCTTTGGCATAAGCCTCAGCCTTTTTTTCGATACGGGCTGTGACAAAGGTGAAGGATAACTGGTAGACGCAAACCAATGCCAACAATATAGCTACCAGCCTGATCGCTCCTTTATTACGCATGTTTTTCCGATTTAAATTATTCTTTTATAATCTGTTCCAATTTGAACGCGCAAATATAATGGAATTATTTTAAAAAAAAGAGGCAATTCCAGTATCGGAATTACCTCTCTCCAATCATCTAATTATCTATTTAATCAGGTCGTCATAACTTTGTTCCAAAATCTGGTTCTTCTCAAAATCAAACAGGGTCGTTTTCCTGACATTGTAGAAGTAGTTCCAATAGGTCCTCAGCGCGCTCATATAATTTGTGATCGCCCTGTCCTTCTGTGCCAGAGCATCATTCAGCTTAAGCACATCCACACTTCCGATCATGAATTTTTGTTTGGTGATATCATACCGTGTTCTTGAAATCGTATCCGTTTTGGCTGCCAGGATCAGCTGCTCGTCCTGCATGTTGAATTGCATGATGTCCAAAAAGACCTGCTGTTCAAAATCAATTTTCTGTTGTTCTACATTCACCTTAGTCACATCAAGGCTCGATACTGCCATCTTTACCTGCCCTTTGCGCATTCCCCAGTCGAGGATCGGGACGGTGACTCCGATGTTCAGCCGCTGCGACTCCTGCGGACTTTTATAAACCGATGCGAAGTCGCTTGCCCGCTGGGTCAATCCGTAACTGGCAATCAGGTTGGCATTGAAACGGGCATTGGCCTGCTGTTGGGCAACGTTTTGCTCGGCCTCAAAGATTAACCGTTCCATGGAAATCATCTGCGGATTATTTTCCCTTGCAAGCTGAATCGCCTGATCAACATCTACCTTGAGTTTCGGCACATCCAGCGTGGTTTGAAGTTCGATGTTGATCTTATCAATGAACCCGAGAAAAGTCCTGAGATTGGATTTTTTAATCTCCAGATCGAGAAAATTCTTATTGAGGTTATCCGTGCTTGTCAGGAGGTTAAGCTCCATCTGCATGAGGTCGCCCTGGTCAATCATTCCCGATTCATATCGCCCTTTTGCTATCTGATATAAAGTATCCGCATTGGCAACGTTGAAGTTGGATGTTTTCACATTCATCTGGGCGAGGGCCAGATCATAAAAATAACGTACCGCCTTCAGATTGACATCTTCCATCGCACTCAGATAGGTCTTCTTGGCTTCCTCATACTTCAGCGGTTCAATCTTCTTCTGCCATTTAAACTTGTTGAAACCGAAAAGGGGCTGCATCAAGCCGATACTCACCGGTGTCGACATCAGGGTTGCCGGATCATCATTCAGGAGGTCGAGCCGCCCGAGTTCGGAACTGACATATACACGCCCGCCGGTGATCGGGATATTCTGACTGGCTTCCAGACTTACCGTGGAGCTCAGCCTGTTCGATGGGGCATATTTGGTCACCCATTCCCCATTCTCAAGAACCACATCCTTAACGATGGACCGGCTGAGATCGACGATATCGGTTTGCAGGGATACCGAAGGCAGGTAATTGGCCTGATACGACCTGAACGACCAGTAACTGCTGCGAAAACGGTGTTTGGCAAGAAGTGCATCCAGCGAATTTTCCTGCGCCAGTTTAATTACGTCCTGCAAATCAAGAACCTTGACTTGCGGTTGTTGGGCAGAACCTAGCAGGGGGAATAAAAGGCTGATAACAATCAGTACAACAACGTTTTTTCTCATATCACAATATCTTAAAATCTATCTATTCTTAACCTCTCTTAACTCTCTTAACCTCTCTTAACCTCTCTTAACCTCTCTCACCTCTCTCACGACGCCCTCAGGGATTCCACCGGATCGTGTTCCGATGCCCTTTTAGCCGGAAGGTACCCAAAAATGATCCCGACTGCGGCTGACACGCCGAATGCGATCACTACAGAAAAGGGCTTCACGATTGTTTTTATATCCGCAAATTGTGTGATCAGGCTCGACAGGATGATACCTAAAACAACGCCGATAAGTCCGCCGACTATACTGATAAGGGTGGACTCCGAAAGGAATTGCACCACGATATCTTTCCGGGAGGCACCGATGGCCTGCCGGGTTCCGATTTCACGTATACGTTCCATAACTGAGGCCAGCATGATGTTCATGATGCCTATCCCTCCAACGATCAAGGAGATGCTGGCGATGGCACCCAGCACAATATTGAAAATATCCTTGGCCCGCTGTTGCTGCTTCAGAAGCAATTCGGGCACGGTAATCTTAAAATCAGCCACCCCGTTATGACGGCGCATGAGCATGCGGGTCATGATTTCAGTGGTGGTTGCGAGCTCTTGTGTTTCATTGACCTGAACAACAATCTTATCCAGCTGATTATAGTTAACATTTTCGGTCGTACCCTGGTCTGATCCCGTTTTAATCGTTGTGGCCATCATCATCCCGCGGCCCATTCCCCCGAACATCTGCACATTAGAGGAAACCTCTCCCATTTTCCGGTTGGCGATAGCCCGGTTCAGGTAACGGATCAGCATGGTTTTGGAGGGTACGAAAACTTCATCGTTGGTATTGGATATCCCCAGACCGGCTGATGAAGAGGCAACCATCACTTCCCTCTGGTTCAATATTCCGATCACCCTTAACCAGTTATGACCTACCTTGATAAATTGATCCAGGGCATTTTCGGCCGGAAACAGTAGAGCGGCGATGTTGGAACCGATGACACACACAGCCTGGCCGGTTTGTTCGTGGTAATCATTAAACAGGATTCCCTTTTCCAATCCCAGGTTAAAAAGGGAAAAATAGGCTGGACTCACTCCCATCAGAACGGTTGGACGGCGAATCTGGTTGTGCTGTACGAATGAGTTCAGCTGAATTTCAGAGCTGACCGACTTCACCGTGGGTATCACCTCCTGTATTGCCTTAACATCCTGAAGATTAAGTCCGTTTGAGAATTTTTTTGATTCCTTTTTCCCTTCTTCGGAAGTGCCGCCGGAGGATTGATCGATAATCGGTTCAATGATGATATTATTAACCCCGACCAATTTTATCTGATCAAGGATCTCTTTTTGGGCTCCCTGTCCGATGGCTAGCATACTAATCACCGCAGCCACCCCAAAAATGATCCCCAAAGCAGTCAGCACCGACTTCAGCTTATTGGCCATAATGGCCTCAACGGCAATAATGATGTCATGTAAATATCTTCGGAACATAGCGGTATGATTAGCGTTGTATCTGCATTCTCATTCCGCCGCCGCCCTGAGCACCTTCAGCCCTCTGCATACCTCCGCCGGGACGCATTCCGCCACCTTGCTTCATCATTTTCTGCATCTGATCGCGCTGCTCCTTCGTAAGGTTTTTCATATCGAAACCGGGCATGCCCTGAGGACCGCCCTGTTCCTGCATCAGGCGGGCGCGTTCAGCCTGCTCCTTCTGCATCCTCTCCATTTCCTCTTTCTTCCTCTTCTCTTCAACAATCCGGCGCTGCTTGACTTTTTCATAAATGTCCCAGCCCTTGAATTCCCATTTATCACCTCCTTCGGGAACCGTGAGATAAACCTCATTTTTCGGAGCAAGACCTTCATTGACAATGATGAAATTCTCATTGGCCTCGCCTAAGTCAACGATCTGGCGGATTTTATCCGAAACCAGGTAAACATAGGACATGGAATCTGATGAGTGAACCGCTTCGAGAGGAAGGAAATTGACATTATCATAGGTCTTGGTCTTGATCTGGGTGACAGTGGTCATGGCCGGGCGCAAGGTGGTGTCAGTCTCATTCAGCAGGACAACGACCTCGAAAACTTTTGCATCGGAATTCGGCAATTGCTCGCCCACATTAGCTACCTCGGTTACGGTTCCGGTATATTGTTTTTCCGGGAAAGCATCAACCCCGATTGTTACCACTTGATCAACCGTTATCTTACTGATATCTATTTCATTAACATAAGTTTTTGATACCATTTTCGATAAATCAGGCAGAGTGGCTACCACCGGATCCCATGCGGATATCTGTGAACCCACCTTCCGTTTGGCTCCGCCCCACTCTTTCTTATAAATTACCATTCCATCCTGCGGTGCATAAACAGTAAAGGCATCCAATACTTTAACCAGTTCATTCCGCTGCTGGTATTGCCGTTTCAGCGCAATTTCCGCCTTCACCATGGAGGCTCCGGCCTGTTCCTTGCGTAATGCATAATTGGTTTTTGCCTGTTCGTAAGCTCTTTTTGCTTTATCCAGGTTCATTTCCGACTGCCTGATGGTTGCCGGCGGCTCATATTTCGACTGGTCAAGGATAATTTGCTTCTCTTCAAGGGCATATTCAAGATCCTTGATCTGATTCCGGTAATCGCGCAGGCTCATCGTGGTGTCGAGCTGCACCTGGCGCAGCGTGGCCTCGTCACGCTCGATCTGGTCCCCATAGGACTGCAGGGAGGTGGTAGCTTCGGTTTTATCCAGGCTGGCAACATAATCACCCTTTTTGACGACGCTCCCCTCTGGGATCAGGTCAACGAGCTTGACATTATGTACCCTGGATTCCCTGAGTCCCTCAGGTCCGCGAATATCTACTGAATTAAGTGCCTGGAGTTCACCGGTGGTACTGACGATAACATCAAATTTCCCGGATTCTACCACAGCCTTTATCATGACGCTTTTATCCTTCCGGGTCGCACTGTAAATCACAACAGAAACAAGAACCACAATAAGAATTACTATAAAGACCCAACGTCTTTTCATAACAAAATGGATTAGTAAGATTGTTGAAAAAAATTATCCGGCTACAAACTTAACTTAACCATTCCGTTTGATAAAACAATAGTCAGGCAATTAGGCTTTTTTAACAATTCTTAACAAAATCAAGCACTTCAAGAACAATTTGGTTCCCCAGCTTATTCGCTTCCTCAAGGGTCCGGGCTTCGGAATAAACCCTGATGATCGGTTCGGTATTGGATTTTCGGAGGTGAACCCAGCTGTCGGGAAATTCAATTTTCAATCCATCAGATTTGATGCACGGATAGTTTTTGTATTGCTGCCCGATTCCATTGAGTACCCGTTCCATATTGGTACCGGACGGCAGATCGATTCTCTTTTTCGACATTTCAAAAGCAGGAAGTTCACTCTTGATCTGGGTCATGGTTTTTCCCGCGCCGGCAAAATAGGAAAGAAAAAGCGCCATGCCAACCAGCGCATCCCGTCCGTAATGGAGGTCAGGCAAAATGACACCCCCGTTACCTTCCCCTCCGATCACCGCATTTGATTGCTTCATACCGGTTACCACATGAACTTCACCGACAGGGGTCGCCAGGTATGAACCCCCATGCTTCTCGGTAATAATCCTTAAAGCCCGGCTGGATGATAAATTCGAAACTGTATTTCCGGGGTTTTTCGAGAGGTAATAATCGGCCACCGCAACCAGCGTGTTTTCCTCGCCGAAAAAGGTCCCGTCCTGATTCACCAAAGCAAGCCGGTCGACATCCGGATCCACGGCAATGCCCAAATCGGCCTTGTGCTTCACAACCGCTTCAGCCAATGATCCCAGATGATCGGGCAGCGGTTCCGGATTATGTGCAAACCTGCCGTCGGGATCGCAATTGATTTTAATTACCTTTTTTACACCCAATGCATTAAGCAGGTCCGGAATAGCCACACCTCCCACTGAGTTTACCGCATCAACCACTACCGTTAATTCCCGGCGTATAATTTCTTTACGGTTCACTTCGGGCAAATCCAGGACTTTTTGAATATGATAGGGCAGAAAATCCTTAGAGGCGCTCTGTCCCAGTTTATCAGCGGCCACAAACTCAAACATTTCCTGTGCAGCTAAAAGCAATACTTCTTCTCCCTCCTGTGATGAAATGAACTCTCCCTGACCATTAACCAGTTTCAATGCATTCCATTGACCCGGGTTATGGCTCGCCGTCAGAATAATTCCGGCAATGGCTCCGCTGTAAGGCACAGCCATCTCCACCGTCGGGGTGGTGGCTAACCCGGCGTTGACCACATCGATGCCCAATGCATTCAACGTTGAACAAACTATGGCATCAACCAGCGGACCGGATGTTCTGGCGTCCCTTCCAACTACCATCAAAGGCCGTTTACCGTTAGCCGGCGACTGATGCAAAGCCCAGGTTCCGAAAGCAGCTGTAAACTTGACTATATCAAGTGGGGTTAACCCGTCACCGGGACGTCCCCCAAGGGTGCCCCTGATGCCGGAAATCGATTTAATAAGTGTCATACGTTGTGGATCAATCGGGCAAGGTATTGAGTTTTCGTGATAACTTTGCAATGGGCAACGAATTTTTGCCAACCTTTGCAAACTCAATAATTTATGTAAAGTGAACAGGAAACCGTTATCTGTTAATAAGACTTTCCAGCCCGACGAAGTGCGCCTGAACAGGTATATTGCCTCTTCAGGAATTTGTTCCCGGCGCGATGCCGACGACCTGATCAGCAGGGGGGTTGTGGAAATAAACGGCGTAAAAATAACTGAACTGGGCACCCAGGTCCATCAAGGTGATATCGTTAAGGTGAATGGGAAAACCATCAGGAACGAAAGAAAAGTATATATCATACTCAACAAACCCAAAGATACCCTCACCACGACTGACGACCCTGAAGGCCGCCGGACGGTCCTCGACCTGGTGCAGAATGCCACCAGCGAACGGATTTTTCCTGTCGGCCGTCTCGACCGTAATACGACCGGCGTACTCCTGCTGACGAATGACGGTGAACTGGCCAGTAAACTAACGCACCCCAAATACAAAGTGAAAAAAGTATACGAGGTGCGCACGGCCCAGAATATGACCGAAGAAATGCTGGAAACACTGGTCAAGGGTATCGAACTTGAAGATGGTTTCATGCAGGTGGATGCGGTTTCATTCCTCGATCCTCAGTCAAAAAAGGATCTGTCAGTGGAAATCCACTCCGGCAAAAACCGGATCGTCAGAAGGATGTTCGAATATCTTGGAATTGAAATTATTAAACTCGACCGCGTATATTTCGCCGGGCTCACAAAAAAAACCCTTGCCCGCGGAAAATGGCGTTTTATGAGCCCCAAAGAGGTAGGCTGGCTCAAAATGCATCAAGAGCATTAAGCAAATCCCAAAAAGCAAAAAGTATCCCATGAAATCCGGCTTCGTTAATATAATCGGCAACCCGAACGTCGGGAAATCCACCCTGATGAATGCACTCGTCGGCGAACGGCTGTCGGTGATTACTGCAAAATCCCAGACCACGCGCCACCGCATATTCGGAATCGTAAACGGTGATGATTATCAGATTGTCTATTCTGATACCCCGGGCCTGATCAAGCCTGCATACAAACTCCAGGAGTCCATGGTGAAAGCGGCCAGATCCGCCCTTTCGGATGCTGATATTCTTTTATATGTGACTGATATCCAAGAAACCTCCGATAAAAACCCGGACATCATCAAGATTGTTCAGCAATCCGAAGTCCCCCTTCTCCTCATCCTGAACAAAATTGATCTCAGCAATCAGCAAATGGTTGAGGAGCTCGTTGAAAAATGGCACGGGATTTTCCCCAAGGCCGAAATTTTTCCATCCTCAGCACTGCTCAAATTTAACCTCGACAACTTGTTCAACAGGATTCTTGAGTTACTTCCCGAAGCTCCTCCCTATTTCGAGCGCGACCAGCTGACCGATCGACCTGAACGGTTTTTCGTGACAGAGATCATCCGTGGCGCGATTCTTGAGAACTATGATAAGGAAATCCCCTACTCGGTTGAACCCGTGGTGGAGGAATTCAAGGAAGAAACCGATATAATACGCATCCGTACAGTGATTTATGTTGAAAGGGATTCGCAGAAAGGAATCCTGATCGGGCATAAAGGTTCAGCTCTCAAGCGGGTCGGCATGCAGTCGAGAAAAGATCTCGAAATTTTTTTCGGAAAGAAAGTGTTTTTAGAAATGTTCGTAAAAGTGGCCGATGATTGGAGAAACAGACCTGAAAGCCTGAAGTCTTTTGGCTATGAACTCTGATACAGAAAGATAGAATTATGGCAAATATTGTTGCAATCGTTGGACGACCAAACGTCGGAAAGTCAACCCTTTTCAATCGAATCACCCAATCCAGGCAGGCCATTGTCCATGAATCGAGCGGCGTAACGCGCGACCGGCATTACGGCAAGGCTTTCTGGAACGGTCATGAATTTTCGCTGATCGATACCGGCGGGTATATCACGAATTCGGACGATGTTTTTGAAGAGGAAATCAGGAAACAAATCACCCTCGCCATCGAAGAGGCCGACGTAATCATCTTCTGCGTGGATGTGGAATCCGGAATCACCGATCTCGACCAAACCGTTGCCGGAATCCTCCGGAAAGCTAAAAAACCGGTATTTATGGCTGTCAATAAGGCAGATAACAATAAGCGGTTCATGGAGGCCAATGAATTTTACAGCCTTGGCCTGGCAGAAATCTATCCGGTGTCGGCTGTGAACGGTACGGGTACCGGCGAACTGCTGGATGCCGTAACCGGTGCCTTCGAAAGAGCTGAATTTGAAGACGAACCCGATATTCCAAAATTTGCGGTCGTCGGACGCCCGAATGTGGGGAAATCCTCTTTTATAAATGCCCTGATCGGGGTCGAGCGCAATATCGTCACCCCGATCTCCGGCACCACCCGCGATTCCATCCATACCCGTTACCAGAAATTCGGCCTCGACTTCTTCCTGGTCGATACGGCTGGGTTGAGAAAGAGAGCCAAAGTATCGGAGGATGTTGAATTCTATTCGGTTATGCGCTCGGTAAGGGCGATTGAGAATGCTGACGTATGCCTTCTGATGATCGATGCGGTGGATGGCGTCAAAGCCCAGGACATTACGATTTTCGGCAACATCCAGCGTAACCGGAAAGGGGTGGTCATCCTGGTCAACAAGTGGGACCTGGTTGAAAAAGATACCCATTCGACAAAGAAATTCACCAAAGAGATCCAGGATCGCATATCCCCTTATACGGATGTGCCGATCATTTTCACCTCCACCATTACCAAGCAAAGAGTATTGAAAGCTTTGGAAACTGCCGTGGAAGTGTACAATAACCGCCGCCAGAAAGTTCCGACCCATCAGTTGAACGAACTTCTCCAGGAGCTGATCACAGCCTATCCGCCACCGGCAAATAAAGGGAAGTTCATCAAAATAAAGTATGCTACCCAGCTGCCTAACCAAACCCCTTCATTTGCCTTTTTCTGCAACCTTCCACAATATATCAAGGAGCCTTACAAGCGCTACCTCGAGAATAAGATCAGGGAGAACTTCAATTTCACCGGGGTTCCGATTCAAATATTTTTCAGGGAAAAATAATCCGTATGATGTCCAGGCTATCCATTCCGATTAAGTTTCTTGCCTTGCTGATCCTCCTGGTCGGTTGTAAGAAAATTGTAAATTATCCCGATGAACCGGCCATCAGTTTTACTTCCGTTTCATCCAAGGATTCCACTGACGCACTTGACAATCCCGTTAAAAGGGTGACCCTTACGTTTCACCTCACCGACGGCAATGGTGATGTCGGTCTGGGAGTGAATGATAATACCGGTCCGTTCAGTGTCGACAGCGCTTTCTATTATAACCTGTTTCTTCAGGAATACAAAATGGAAAACGGGGTATTAACAGAGGTTCCTGCGCCTGACGGATTGAGGAAATACCGCATTCCCGACCTGACCCCGACAGGTCAGAACAAAACACTCATTGCCGATATTTCGGTGACCGTTGAATATCCTTATACGGAAGCTAGCCCGCTTCCTTTCCGGGAATTCGACTATGTATTTTATGTGGTCGACCGGAGCTTTAATTTCAGCAACAAGGATACCAGCGCACTCATAACCTGGTGATCTATTCCGCTTTAAATACCGGCCATTCCAGGTAGAAATTGGTTCCAGAATTCTTATGGGTCCCGAACCAGATCTTTCCTCCTGATCCTTCCATTATCTTCTTGGTGATGGCCAGCCCCAGCCCCATGCCCGATGATTTGGTCGTGAAATTGGGCTCGAAAAGACGCGACTGAAGCTCCTCTGCGATCCCTGCACCATTATCGGCCACCGTAACCGTTACCCTATCCTCAATCGCATCAATAGTGATATCCACTACCGGGTCAACTCCCTCAGGTACCGCCTGAACGGCATTCCTGATCAGATTGTTAAAAACCTGGATCACCTGCTCCGGATCGGCAAAAATGAGGATCTCGCGGGTCCCTTTAAAATTCTTATGAAGATTGATCTTACAGGTATCCTCAAAAAGATGAGTGATCCGCTGGATCTTTTGGGTCAGGTCGATGGCCTCAAAGTGCGAACCCGGAATCTGGGCAAATTTCGAAAACTCATTGGCTATGTTTGACAGGGTTTCTATCTGATCGATCAGTGTGTTTGTCATGCGATCGATAAGCTGATCCAGATCCGGGGCCCCGTCTTTCCAGGCTTTTCGCAGATGCTGGACACTCAGTTTCATGGGGGTGAGCGGATTTTTTATCTCATGGGCAATCTGCCGGGCCATCTCCCGCCATGCGCTCTCGCGTTCCGACCTGGCCAGTTTTTCGGCACTGGCCTGCAATTCGCTCACCATCCGGTTATATTCCTTAACCAGGCGGCCAATCTCGTCCTCGCGTTGATATTCAATGGTCTGGGTTTTCCTTCCAAAACGCAATCCGGCCATTTTGGTTTGTAAAAGCTGTAATGGCCGTGCCACCTGGTTGGCAAGAATAACAGCGAGGAACACGGTCAGGAGGATCAGGATAAAATAAGCATTGACCATGGCGACCACGATCGTCGAGATTTCACGGCTGGTTTCACTCTGCCTGCTGAAATAAGGCAGATTAAGATATCCGAGGAGCTTATTGTACTGGTTATACATCGGCACATAAGAGGAATAATATCCCAGGCTTTCAATACTCTCCCTGATAATGAACCGGGGCTTTCCCTGATGATGTATCGCATCATAGGCCAATGGATTCATCTTGTGGCCGGCAAGGAAATATTCAAACACTTCGGGCCTTGATGATACGACCAGGTTACCGTAAGGATCAAAAATATTCATGTCCGTATTAAACACATAGGAGAACTTGATCATCAGCTCGTTCAGGCTCCTGTAATTCTCACTCTGCCATTCCCTGGTCAGGGCATTCACTTTTCCCATCTTGTTCTGAAAATCCGCCAGGAGGGATTCCGTCTTCTCTATAATCAGCTTGCGGTTGCTTTGCTTATATTGCTGGATGACGTAGTAGGTCATCCCTCCGCCAATCAGCATGAAGGAGAAAACCAGAAATGAGACCATGGTAAATTGAATGCGCTGCTTCAATCCAAGGACCGGCAACTTTAATCCCCTGGGCCAGGTCAGTATGGCGTTCAGAATCAGCCAGACCAAAAACAGGAAAACAAAAATATAAGAGAAGCAGACCAGATTATCGGCTGTTTTATTCGATTGCCGACTGATGACGATCTCATTGTTATAATCGATTTTCTTTATCCAGTGCTGGTATCCCTCCGATTTAAACCAAACCACCTCCCCTTTTTTACCGGGATAGATGTCGCTCGTGAGGCTGTAATCATAATCACCGCTGGTCGATTGGAGGTTACCCAGATGATATTTGGCCCAGGAATAGCCCGGATCCAGACTGTCGCGGTCGATTTTACCGGTAATGAGGAGTTCGGGATAGCCGAGTTCCTGTGCCACAAACCTGGAGTAAATATTAATGATCAGGCTGGTGCTTATGGTGGTATCCCTGCTGAAATGATCATAAACACCGAGATATTCAATCACGCCGTCGAAGTTATCGAGGTAATAGAATCCGGAAGTGCCGGGCAGTTTTCTCCCAAAGCGGTCGCGCTTGTCACGAAGGAAAATGTCAAGGCATCTGACCTCGGTGTTGTCTGGCTGTATCACAGTCCGGCTTTCCGCACCACAGGAATAGGCCTGGATTTCAAAACGGTTCCAGTATAATCCGAAATATCTGTTTTTTAAGTAGTTGGTGATAGCCATCTGCTGGTCGTCCGGCTTCATTTTCTGATCAAGCACCAACGACGCGAGCACCGTGTCGGCTTTAATATCAGGATCGATCTGGGTCAGCAGCATTTCGGCGATCTGATCGTGTTCCGATGACAATTTGCTCAGGATGAGGTTATGCTGATTAGTCTCCTTGGTGCGGTTCACATCATCGATAAAATAGACCATAAATGCTGAAACCAAAATCAGGATAACCGTCACCAGACCATGACTTAAACGGATACGGGCGGCTCTCTGGACAGACACTAACACCGCAGCCAACAGGACAAAGAAAACCAGGCTGCCCCAGTCGTGGCCGGCTCCCGAGTCCCAGGCGATACCGAAGCACAGGAACGACATCAGGACCAATCCGATGATGCTTTGCACCCAGGTGAGCCTCGACCTGATCAGGGAAATAATCCGGTAAAGGATTATCAGGTAGGCAACCAGAATAACCACCACCATCAGGATGTCAAGAAAAATGGAGAAATCAATGGTCAGTATCCTGAAGATTTCAAGAAGTCCTGTCCGCTGGACCAGCAAAAAGCGTATCAGGGAAATGGCACCGAGAAAGCAGATGATTGCCAAAAGCCATCCGGCAAGGGCCAGACTTTGAACCAGGCGCTTGCCTCCGGGTTCAGCGGAAACAGATGCCCTGCCGGGAAAAAGTTCAAAATGGCGTGCAAACCGGAAAGCAAAAAACAGCAGTAAAACAATCGAAATCAGGACATCACCCCTTGATCCCAGAAAAAAAACCGGGTGACTGAAAGAAGTGAACAGCGGCAGGTTGAAAACACAGTGCGGTTCACGGACATACCAGAAAAACAGCCGGATAAGGATTAAATCAGCCAGTAAGGCAAGCAACCACCATCCCGTTGACCGGATCCGGAAAGCAAGGCGGAGGATATCGTTAAAGAAAAAGAGGAGGAAAATAAAAGCCGCAAGGTAAAGCAGCAAGGTTATCCAATGCAATGTATCCCTGGCAGTTACCTCTCCGCTTGGTATCAATGAAAAAACATATTGCCCCTGATCATCGGAAACCTGGATAGCGCCGGTCACCTGAGGAATACTTAACTGGTAAGAGGCCGGGATTTTACTTCCAACAAGAAAAGCATCGGATACCAATTCATTATTGTATGGAAAGAATTTCTTCAGGAAGACGACCCCGACAACAGTCCGGTTTTCATTCCTGTATACCCGGGAGTAAACATAACAGTTGGCCAGTGTGTATACCTTGCCGCTTTCCATCTGAAGAAGTTCACGGGTTTCCACCACCAGGGAATTATCCGACCAGAAAAGCATCGAATCCCTGTCGAGGAGGAAAAGGGCTATCCCGTCATTGTCGCGCGCATAACGTGAAGTAAAACCAGGGTCTTTATCCAGGACCATCGGCCAGCCAAACCGGGTCACTTTGGCCAATGCCTCCCGGGCGGTATTTTCGAGATACCTGATTTTACGGTGAAAACCCTTTTCAATCTGCGAAGGTTTGACTTTTACAGGTTCCTTCTGGTGCGCAATGGGATCCATTACCAGGGCCGACAGCAGGATGACTGCTGCCACCAGAAGAAAACGGAAAGAAACCAGCAGGTCGCGCGACCTGATTTCAGCCGGTTGGTTCATTCTGATGAAGATCAATAATGGCTGAACAATTTACAATTTCCGCGCCAATTTATAGTTTCTTTATACTTTTGATATAAACTATTCAGATGACTATGGATCCGATCGATAAATTCATTGCCGATGCCTTGCTTGAAGACGTCGGATCCGGTGATCATACGACCCTTGCCTGCGTACCGCCAGATGCATTGGGGAAGGCGGTCCTTCTGATCAAACAGGAGGGTATTCTTGCCGGGGTTCAGATGGCAAAACGGGTGTATGCCGCTTTCGATCCTTCGATGGAGGTAACCGTGTCCATCCCGGATGGAACGCCAGTCAAAACCGGTGACCGGGTCTTTGTTGTAACAGGAAAGCAGCAATCCATCCTCCAGACTGAAAGGCTTTCGCTGAATATCATGCAGCGCATGAGTGGAATCGCCACCCGCACGGCACTCTATGTTAAAGCCGTAAGCGGTACGAGGACGCGGATTCTTGACACCCGCAAGACCTCTCCAAACATGCGGTTCCTCGAAAAGGAAGCCGTCAGGATCGGAGGCGGATATAACCACCGAATGGGTTTGTATGATATGATCCTGATCAAGGATAACCATATCGATTATGCCGGAGGGATTGACCGCGCTATAATCAATACCGTCCGTTACCTGGCTGATCAGGGCCTGAATATGAAAATCGAGGTTGAAGCCCGTAATCTTGAGGATGTAAGGTTGATCTTGTACCACCCGCAGGTTAGCAGGATACTGCTGGACAATTTCGAGCCGGCAAAACTGGCCGAAGCCGTGTCGCTGATTGACCACCGCATGGAGACCGAGGCATCCGGAGGCATAAATCTTGAAAATATAAGGGAATATGCGTTGGCCGGGGTTGATTACATCTCGGTGGGAGCGCTCACCCACCAGATTTTCAGTTTGGACATGAGTTTGAAAGCAATATCCTGATCAGCATGAAATTGTT
>Ga0172379_10005733_pt1 | contig 17170 bp, 16 predicted proteins | sample GrowelOW334metaG_FD_119756 | JGI IMG/M metagenome (GOLD analysis project Ga0172379, IMG submission 119756) | Groundwater microbial communities from an aquifer near a municipal landfill in Southern Ontario, Canada - Groundwater well OW334 metaG | ecosystem: Environmental > Aquatic > Deep... | reverse complement strand
TCCGCCCACCATCAACAGACAGGCAAACGCGATCGGTGCTGCCCAGATGTTACGGGAAGAATGTCTGAAAGACTGCATGCTCCAGATACCCACGGCAATCATCGCGGCCATGTGATCGAGTCCGGTAAAGGGGTGGATAAATCCCGCGAGGAAGGCGGAAACATGGTGTATCCCGGCATCAGTACCAATATGCGCAAACGCCAGACCGGGCATCAGGGTGAAGAAGACAATCAGGACAAATTTCATGTGTATCTCCTTTTCTAAATAATAGGGTTGTGTACCGTGACCAGTTTGGTGCCGTCCGGAAATGTCGCTTCAACCTGGATTTCCGGAATGAGTTCCGCGATGCCGTCCATCACATCATCGCGCGTGAGCAGTGTCATGCCGAAGCCCATCAATTCGGCGACCGTGCGACCGTCGCGCGCACCTTCGAGGATCGCTGCGGAGATAAATGCCACCGCTTCGGGATAATTGAGTTTGAGTCCGCGCGCCTTGCGCCGCTCGGCGAGCAGTCCGGCGGTGAATATAAGCAGCTTGTCTTTCTCTCTTGGGGTCAGTTCCATAGCTTCGATCTACCCATGCTGATCATGTATTCCATATTCTCGGTCGCTGTGCTGTGACACCCGCATAATGCGGCCGCAGCACAGCCCATAGTCCTTCAAAATAATTCCGTGCCTCCTGCGCACTGTGTCCCAGATATCGCCCGACGAAGATTTCAGGCAAGGCGGTCACACCTACGCGCCCATCGTCCAAAGACACCACACCGCGACAACTTTCCAATAATTGCGGCGGCGTGGCGCCTGCTGCCACCACGAATGTCGCATAGACCGGACAATCGCGCAGACCCGCTGGAGAAACCATCAGGTCATCACCGCCGTTCAAGTTCGCGTACTCCCCCCATATCAAGCGTGAAGACCGAAATATCTTCAAACTTTGGCGCAAATGCCCTGCACGAAATTTTTCGCCGCATGCCTGTCGCCCCAGACAGGTGATCTCCCACCCTGCATAACTTGAAGTTTCGGCAAGATTTACATTTGTATACCATGCTGGCTGAGCTGCATCGTACACAATCGATTCTTGGGGCAGCCATTCAAGAATGGCATTTTCCCGCAACTGAAAATCGAGATGCTGCGAAGCTCCCGCACCATTCGCCTTGTACCATTTACCCGCGCCCGGCGTGGTAAGCAAAGCGTGTGCGTCGGCACCCACATCGACATCGACCCTCAACTGGTCTCCCCCGGCCACGCCACCCGGCGGATGCAACAGAATGACGTGACAGATCGATCGACCTTCGGGATAGAGCGGTTTTTGCACAACCAAAGGCCCGCTATGCTGGCGTTGTGCAAGAATGGTCTCATTCGCAAAATTCCGGGCGAACCGGAGTTTCAGGGCAGCCTTCCACTCCGCTTGCAAGCAGGTATTGCCTGCCGTTTGCATATTCAATTTTGCCGCACATCATTTTCATTCGGAATGCCTGCAATTGGACATTCTCCCGTCCCTATCGTGGTGCGTGTGATCGCCTCAACCTGTGTTCTTGTGCCTTCCGGATCCGCGACCCATTTTTTGTAGAATTCAAACGGAATTTCAGCAACGCCCTTATCGCCGTCTCCGGAATTGATCATTCCGGTGTACCCGCGATGCAGCAGTTTAAAGAGATGATTCTGGGACTGGCCATTTTTGCGCGCATCACGTATCTGGGATACCGATAGCTCGGCGTACTGGATGCCATAGTCCTCCTCACCACATTCACCAAGCGTCCTGCCATCAAACCCAATGATCGCCGAATGGCCGAAATAGGAATAAACACCATCGAAGCCGGTTGCGTTTGCGACAGCCACATAGCTGTTGTTCATGAACGCCATCGCCTTTGCCACCAATACCTGCTGTTCTTTAGACGGATACATATAACCCTGGCACCTGACAATCAGCTCTGCGCCCTTCATGGCGCAATCACGCCAGATTTCGGGATAGTTGCCATCGTCGCAAATGATCAGGCTGATCATCAGCCCCTTTGGGCCTGCACTGACATAGGTACGGTCTCCTGGATACCAGCCTTCTATAGGACACCAGGGCATTATTTTCCTGTATTTCTGTACGATTTCCCCGTGGTTGTTGATGAGGATCAATGTGTTGTACGGCGCCTTGTTCGGGTGAGCTTCATGCCTTTCCCCGGTCAGGGAAAACACACCCCATACATTGGCTTTTTTGCAGGCTTCGGAAAAAATGGCTGTTTCTTCTCCGGGTATGACCGAAGCAGTTTCGTACATTTCCGCAGTGTCATACATGATCCCGTGGGTGCTGTACTCGGGAAAGATGACCAAATCCATTCCCGGCAACCCGATCTTCATCCCGACCAGCATATCCGCGATTTTTCTCGCGTTATCCATGACCTCTGCCTTGGTGTGAAGGCGCGGCATCTTGTAATTGACGACTGCAACACCGACTGTATCTTTGCTGCTTGAAATGTCACCGTGTCTCATGATTCATCCTTATCGAGAATATTTCACACCTGATATTTGCATCGGTTATCCGCACGATCAAACCGACAGGTACTTCTTAATTTTTGCCGCGTCCACATCACCACGTTTATCCTCGTGAATGAAAGCACCCCTTTCGATGACGATGATACGGTCGGCGATTTCCATGGTGAAACTGAGGACCTGCTCCGACACGATGATGGTGATTTCCCTCATCTTGCGAATCTCGTTCAACACCTTGGCGATATCCTTGATGATGGATGGCTGGATCCCCTCGGTTGGTTCATCCAGCAGCAGGACCTTGGGATTGGTTACCAGCGCGCGCGCAATGGCAAGCTGTTGCTGCTGACCGCCGGAAAGGTTGCCACCCTTGCGCTTTTTCATGTCATACAGGACCGGGAACAACGCATAAATTTCTTCAGGGATAAATTGATCCCTGGCATTCTCCAAACCGGTCTCGATATTTTCCTGCACCGTCATCGCCGGGAAAATCATCCGGCCTTGCGGCACGTAGGCGATCCCGTTTGCGACACGCTGGTAACTTTCAAAGCCATTGATATCCTTGCCATCGACCAGAACCTTGTCTGCTTTGCTGGGCAATATTCCCATCAGCGCTTTAAACAGGGTGGTCTTGCCCATGCCGTTGCGTCCCATGATGGCCAACGTTTCGTTTTTCGCGGCATTAAAACTGACGCCTTGTATGACCTTGCTCTGTCCATAACTCACCTGCAGATTTTCGATTTCCAACATGACTTAATTCTCCTCTCGGGGTTACCGAGACTAATGGCCCAAATACACTTCAATCACTTTTTCATTTGCCTGGACCATATCCATCGATCCCTCGGCAAGAATCTTTCCCTGGTGCAGCACGGTGACCTTGTGTGCGATCTTCTTGACGAACTCCATGTCGTGTTCAATCACGATGACCGATCTGTTATTACAGATGCGACTGAGCAATTCTGCGGTCTGGTCACGTTCTTTCGCACTCATACCAGCCACGGGTTCGTCCAGCATCAGCAGCTCCGGCTCCTGCATTAGCAACATGCCGATCTCGAGCCACTGTTTCTGGCCGTGGCTAAGCAGCGCAGCTTCCATGTGCAACTGGTCTGACAGCAAGATCTCTTCTGCCACCTTGTTGACACTGGCCACCACTTCATCGGTGCGCTTGAATGTCAGGCTACCCCATACACCGCGCCCTATCGGATAGGAGACTTCCAGGTTTTGATAAACCGTCAGGTTCTCGTAAATAGATGGTGTCTGAAACTTGCGGCCGACACCTTCACGCACGATCTCATGCTCGGAAAGCGTGGTGAGTTCCTTGTTCATGAACTTGATGGAACCCGATGTGGATTTTGTCTTTCCGCAGATCAGGTCAAGCAATGTAGTCTTGCCTGCGCCATTCGGACCGATAACAACGCGTAATTCGTTCTTGTCCACGTAGAGAGTAAGATTGTCTACCGCCTTGAATCCATCGAACGAAACAGTCAGATCTTCAATCGCCAGGGCGAAATCGGTGTTACTCATGCTTTCTCTCCTGCTTGCGCAATAGTTTCATTTCTGAATTCAGTAACAACCTTACCCAGCTGCTTTTTTTTGCCGATGGCGGACAATTTTTTCAGGAAGCCGATTTTGGAGGCATACTTTTCGTACAGGCCTGCCAAACCGTTCGGGAAGAACATGACCACGGCGATAAACAGACCACCCATCAGGAACAGCCAAAGTTCAGGATAGGTCTCCGAGAACACCGTCTTGCCGTAATTCACCAGCAATGTGCCGTACACCGCGCCTATCAGCGACATGCGTCCACCCACCGCTGCAAAAATCACCATCTCGATCGAAGGAACGATTCCGATGAAGGAAGGAGACATGAAGCCCACCTGCAAGGCGAACATCGCGCCGCCGATGGAAGAGAACACTGCTGCCACACAGAATATGAATATCTTGAAGTTGGAAACGTCATAGCCGGAGAAACGCACGCGCTCTTCCTTGTCGCGCATCGCCAGCATCAGCATGCCGAACTTGCTGGAAAGTATGAACCGGGATATGAAGATGCAGCCAAACAACAGCAGGCCATTGATATAGTAAAGGACATATTTGGCACTATCTTCGCGAATGTCCCAACCCAGCAGGGTCTTGAGATCGGTGATTCCATTCACGCCGCCGGTATAGCCTTGCTGACCCACGATCAGGATGCTCAGGATCAGTGCGATCGCCTGCGTAATGATCGCGAAGTAAACCCCGCCAACGCGCCGCTTGAACATCGCAAAACCGATGATGTAAGCAAACAACGTCGGAACGATCAGGATTGCAAGAATTGTCAGGGGCAAGCTCTTGAACGGCTCCCAGAACCAGGGCAGCGATGTAATCTGGTTCCAGTCCATGAAATCGGGTATGCCGGGTGTGGTCTGTATCTTGGTGCTGATCGGGTCGGAAGCCTCCAATTTAAGAAACATGGCCATGCAGTAACCGCCCAAGCCAAAAAAGATGCCCTGACCCAAACTCAGGATGCCTCCGTTACCCCACAGCAACACCAGACTGACCGCCACAAAGGAGTAAGTGATGTACTTGCCTGCCAGTCCCAGGCGAAACACATCCAACCCCAGCGGCAGCGCGATAAATATGATCGCGGCCAGGATTGCCAGGCCAATTGCGCCCTGGCGACCACCCAATAATCTGCTTATTAATGTATTCATGGCATGCCCCTTATTTGCGTAGCTTGGATGCGAACAGACCTTCCGGGCGCATCATCAGGATGATGACGATGGTAAGCAGCGTTGTTACCTTACCCATGGAACTGGACATGAAGAATTGAAGTATGGATTGCGCCTGGGCAATGCCAAATGCGGAAGCTATCGTTCCCAACAAGTTGGCGGCACCGCCAAAGACCACCACCATGAAACTGTCGACGATATAGAGTGAGCCGCTCGTGGGTCCGGTGGAACCGATCGTGGTGAAAGCCGCGCCCGCAACTCCGGCGATACCGCAGCCGAGCGCAAAAGTAATACGGTCTACCTTTTTTGTGTTGATGCCGACGGCGCCTGCCATCACCCGGTTCTGCACAGTGGCGCGCACACGCAGCCCCCATCTGGAGCGGAACATGAACAAAAACACGCCCGCCGTTATCAGTGCGGTAAGCCCCATCACGAACACACCGTTTATGGGTATGTCGATATCCGGCGTGGGTTTGAATGAACCCAGCATCCATTCAGGCAATTCGGCACTGACCTCTTTGGGACCAAAACCGGAGCGGAATGTCTGCTGCATTACCAGACTCAGCCCCCATGTGGCGAGCAGAGTATCCAATGGCCGTTTATACAGGTGTCTGATTAAAACGAATTCGACGAGATAGCCGATCGCGAAAGCCAGAACGAAGGCCACTATCATCGCAAACGGAAAGTAGATGTTGACAATGTCATATGTAACCGAGAATTTCGACATCATTACGGTGGTGTAAGCGCCTATGGTCATGAATTCACCATGTGCCATATTGATCACGCCCATTTGACCAAAAATAATTGCGAGACCAAGCGCCATCAGGAGCAATACGCTGAACAGGCTCAAGCCCGAAAAACCTTGCATGACGAAGATGCTTCCAATTTCTGTCATTGAGTAGCCAAACATGGTGCGGCCTCCGGCATTTTTACTTGTCTATAAAATATGGTGTGGTTCTGAAGCTGTATCTCTATACTGCTTGCGTCAGCGACCCCACCGGGGCCGCTGCGCTGAAGCTAGACTGACTTATTGATATCCCTTGGGAAACGGGTCAGGCATGATGTAGTCAGAGGTGTAAACAACCGTTGCTTGTCCATCCTTGCCCCACTGTCCGATACGCAACTTGGTCATCAGGTGATGATTGGGTTCCACCGTCACAGGGCCTTCGGGAGCGTCCTTGAACACGTAACCAGGCAAAGCAGCTTGCACTTTGTCCACGTCAAAGCTACCCGCACGCTCAACCGCAGCCTTGTACAACCAAGGACCCAGATATGCCGCCTGTGTCACGTCACCAATCACTGACTTGGCACCCCATCTCTTTTTAAACGCTGCAACAAACTTCTTGTTCTCAGGGTTGTCCTGGGATTGGAAATACTTCATAGCAGAGTAGAAGCCCGCCAGGTTTTCGCCGCCGATACCAAGCACTTCGTCTTCGGTAACAGAAATGGTTAACATGGTTTGTTTGGCAGAGTTAAGCCCGGCAGCATTCAATTGCTTGAACCATGCAACGTTGCTACCACCCACCACCGCAGCGTAGATCACATCGGGTTTTTTCAGCTTGATCTTGTTGATCACCGAACCGAACTGGGTATCACCCAACGCGATATATTCTTCACCCACCACGGTGCCACCCAAATGCTGCTCGATGTGCTTGCGCGCGATCTTCATGGAAGTGCGTGGCCAGATGTAATCGGAGCCGATCAAATAGTAGGTTTTGGCTTTCTTTTCCTTGGCTATCCAATCCAGCCCGGCAAGAATCTGCTGGGTTGCTTCTTGGCCGGTATAGAACACGTTCTTGGATTGTTCCAGGCCTTCATAGAAGGTTGGATAGAACAGCAGGCCGTTTTCTTTTTCAAACACCGGTAACGCCGCTTTGCGCGATGCGGATGTCCAGCAACCCATCACCGCGGCCACCTTGTCCGAGACCAACAATTTCTTGGCCTTTTCAGCAAACGTCGGCCAGTCGCTGGCACCGTCTTCCTGGATCACCTCAATCTTGCGGCCCAGGATGCCCCCCATGGCATTGATCTGCTCGATCGCCAATTTCTCGGCTTGAATCGAGCCGGTCTCGCTGATCGCCATGGTGCCGGTAGCCGAGTGGAGTATGCCCACCTTGACGACTTTGTCTGTCACCGCCAGGCCGGTGGTATTTACTTTGGCTGTCGAATAATCTGCGGAAAATGCACTCCCAGCCAGCAGACCTGTCGCAAGCAAGGCTATTGTTAAAGCCCCTTTCACCTTGCTAAAGTGATGTTTACTTAATGTGTTCATAATATATTTCTCCTAGTTAAGATAAAAAACACAAACTCACCCGATAAAAATTGACTGCACTTCTAAAACTAATGCCCCACCATCCACGGCCTTGCAGATTTTTTGGTTTGCATCTGCAAAGCTGGCACACCGGTAGCCGGATTGACTTTGGGTACCGCGGACTTGTTGTTGCGAGTGCCGGTTTTGCAGGAGTGCGCGCCCGTGCAACCACAGCTGGAACGACGGCCGGACCTGGGTTCATGCGCTGACCGCTCGTTACGCTCGTGAGCAACACGCTGGGTCTTGCCCAGAATAGCCAGGCGCGGCGCCGACAGAATGCGCGGACTCGTGGCACCGCATTCCTCGCAGATCGCAGGCTGGCTGGAATCGCTCATCTTGCGTAGCTTGCTGAATACGCCGCAGCTGCTGCATTCATATTCATAGAAAGGCATTTGAAATTCTCCTTAGCTCGCTACCGCAGTATCGATGTCACCCGTGACAACTATCTTTGGGCCATTGGCATTGGGTTTGAGATCGAAATCAAAGATCTCGGTCGGCAACCACAAAGTGGCACAGGCGTTTGGAATATCGACAATGCCGCTGATATGGCCTTCGATCGGAGCAGTTCCCAGGATCGACAGCGCTTGCGCCCCGCTATAGCCGAATTTCTTCAGGTATTCGATCGCATTCAGGCAAGCCTGACGGTAAGCCACATGCACATCCAGATAGTGCTGTTTGCCTTGTTCGTCGACCGAGATACCTTCAAAAATCAGGTAGTCCCGATAGCCGGGGGTAAGCGGGCTGGGCTGGAAGATCGGGTTCTTGATACCGTACTTCTTCATGCCCCCTTTGATCAGGCTGACCTTGATATCCAGGTAGCCCGCCATTTCAATAGCACCGCAGAATGTGATCTCGCCGTCGCCCTGTGAGAAATGCAGGTCGCCCATGGACAGTCCGCCGTCTTTCACATACACCGGAAAGTAAACCTTGGAGCCCTTGGTCAGATTCTTGATGTCGCAGTTGCCGCCGTGATCGCGCGGCGGCACGGTGCGCGCACCTTCCGCTGCCGCAGCTTTTGCCGCATCGCCAGTCAGCTTGCCCATCACCGCAGACTTCGGATTCGGTGGCAAAGCCAGTGCCGGGACACGGTCCGGATCCGTCGCAATCAGATCCGCTTCGCGCTTGTTCCACGTTTCCAGCAATTCTCTGGAGGGCAAGCAGCCTATCAAGCCGGGGTGCATGATCCCGGCGAATTTGACATTCGGTACATGGCGTGACGTTGTGTAGATGCCATGAAAATCCCAGATCGATTTGCGTGCTTCCGGATAATGGTCAACCAGAAAACCGCCGCCGTTTTCCCTGGCGAATATGCCGTTGAAACCCCATTGGTTATCATCAAATGTACCGACATCCAGAATATCCACCACCATCAGATCGCCTGCCTCCGCACCCTCGACACCGATCGGACCGCTTAGATAATGCACCTGGGTCAACTCGACATCCCGCACGTCATTGGCGCTGTCGTTGTTACCGATCTGACCGCCAGTCCAATCCATGCACTCCACGCGAAACTCATCCCCCGGCTTGACCATGGCGATCATTGGCAAATCGGGGTGCCAGCGATTGTGTATCTGGCCTTCCTGCTCCCATGGCTTCTTATCGAGATCCAACTTAACTAGTGTTTTCATTACATCCCTCCTAAAACTGTTACGGTTACGATCGAAGCATTTACGAAGTTGTCCACAGGCCGCACCAAACAGTGACAGCCGGCTTCACAACAATTGCTCAATACTGGAATTGCATCGACACCTTGAAAGTATTCACATCCGCCAGAGCAGTTGTTTGATTCTTGGAATACGTGCCGCTGATTTGCGCGTTGTAACTTTCGATGATGTAGTTCACACCCAAGTCGTATTGCTTGCTGCTCACATTGGTGTCGGCATCGAATTTTTGATAGCGCACAAACGGTTGAAGTTGTCCAATGCCCACTTTGTCGTTAAAAATGTATCCCCCTGCTGCGGAGGAAGCCTTGCCTTGCTCGCTCAGGAACACATCACCGGTTTTGTAGTCGTACAAAGCTGCCTCCAGGGAAACAGCACCCGAACCTTCGATTTTCTTTTCCATCAGGAAATCGACGCTGTAAGAGGAATAACCGCCCTTTGCTGTCGTGGATACAGCACCGTCACCTTGCGTTCTACCGGCTATACCAATGGCCAGAATATCTTTGGCGCCCAGATAATTGCCCGTGCCGTAATAGCCAGGTTCTGCATCCCAGAAGTCATATTGAAGTCTTGCGGCATACATCAGATCATCGGCGGGTTTTAAAGCGACGTAAGCAGGACTGCCTACTGCCGGATTGCCAAGACCGCTATAGGTCCAGGTTGTATGTCCTTCGAAAGCACCGGCCGAGTAACCCAATTTCCCATCCATCAGGTTACCGACTACAGCAACACCATTGTCACGACCGATGATGCCGCCGTTCCAGCCATATCGTGAGGCGATGTTTGCCCAATAGCCGCCGCCGAGTGAATAGTAAGGCCCGGCCATATTGGCGCGATCACTGGGCGAGAGGAAGCGGCCTGCCCAAATGGTCATCTCGGGCGTAACCTCAAACTGAACGTTGGCGTCAATCACCTGGAAAGTATCGTTACCACCAGACTTTTCAGTATTGAACATACCCTTGATGTATTTATTCAACGATCCGCTCATGTATAAACGCGCGCTATCAAGCGTGAAATCCTTTGAGCGTCCACCATCCGGTGCAGCGCTTCCAACACTGGTGAAACTTGAGCGCATCCCGAACCCTACGCTGACTGATTTATCCTCACCAATGGCAATAGTGCCGCCAGCGTGCGCACCCGCTGCCGTAAACATTCCCGCGACTGCAATCGCTGCAACTATCATGCGCTTTTGGGGCGCGTACTTTTCAATTTTCCGTTCCATTTTAGTTACCCTCTAATTAAGTAATAAGTGAAGTGAATTTGGTACGGCGCCAGAATAGTCGCGATGGGTATCGATACAAATACGTCATATTGCGTATATCGATATAACTCAGGCGGCATGCGGATTTGTATCGGCATGTGGCAGCGCACACTAAGATTTTTTGAACGGAAAGATGGCTTTTTGAGATAGCTAACGCATGCAATACAAGGAGATGGGGATAAACTGGAAGCGGTACTAACTAGTGAACGATGACTGGCTTATGGTGGACTTGTTGATATGAACCGGCTTGCTTCAGGCAGGCCAGGAACATTCAACCTGCTGTCAGAACTGACGGGGAAGGACCTGCTTCGCCAATAATATTGCCGGGCCTTTCAGTTATTGGTGATGGTTTATGCGCATTTTATCGATAGCCTTTGCGGCTGCGGCAGTTCGGGTCTCTACGCCAAGTTTCTCGAAAACCCGCTCAAGATGTTTGTTAACAGTGCGCGGGCTTGTATCCAGGATATCGCCTATATCGCGACTTGTTTTTCCCTTGACTACCCAGTAAAGCACTTCAGCTTCGCGTATGGTCAGCTTGAATGCCGAAACCAAGGATCCTGTTTGCGCCACGAAGGATTCCTCCCGCAACATGAGCATCCATTCTCCATCTTCGGTTTGCCTGGAAAGTGATACAACCAGTTGTTTGGCATCATTAACCACAGTAAGAGGCAATGCCTCTTTACCCAATGCACGCGCAGCAATTATGCCGCTCAACCAGTCCAGTATCGGTTGTGGTGCTCGTCTGTCCAGCACGCCAAAGAATTCCTTTAACATGCGTCTTGCCAAGGGCGTTTGCCAGACCAGTATCCCATCCTGCATGGTTATTGCCACCGAGGCCTGTCCAAAGGCATCCAGCGCAGAGCGCGCTTGCTCGGTGGCACGGGAACGCTGTATATGAGAAGAAATTCGAGCCAGAACTTCCAGCGGCTTAAGCGGCTTCGTCACGTAATCCGTGCCGCCGGCTTCGAAGGCGGCGACCACAGACTCGGTATCGGTTAGCCCAGTCATAAAGATGACTGGGATGTGCTGGGTGGCGTATTCGGCTTTCAGCTTGCGACATACTTCAAACCCATCCATTTCAGGCATCATGGCATCGAGCAGTATGACGTTTGGTACGCTTTGTCGCGCGCGATGGATAGCACTTTCACCATTGTTCGCCACCAGTACCATATAGCCGGCTTCATCCAAAGCATCATGCAGGATCGAGAGGTTTTCAGGGATATCATCCACTATCAGCACGACATCAGGAACATGATGTTCAGGGTTAAAGTTAAGCACTTGATAATCCTTTCTTTACTAAGATGGACAGCGACTCAAGCTGAAACTGTGAAACTAGCCTGCGCACTACCTGCACAAATTCGGATATACGCTGATCGCTCGACTCAATTTCTTCTAATTTATTCAGAATTCCGCGAATGTACCCCAATGAAACCAGCTCATCGAGTTCACGCAACAATTCCTGAGATGGATAAGCCAGTCCCGCGAAATCATGCGGTCCGGGAACTGTCAATAATTTTGGTGGCACGTAATTCAGCCACTGGATTCCCAGACTTTGCCCTACCCAGTCCAGAAATTCCTCTACCTGCACGGGCTTGAGAATGAAATCCTCCGCAGCGATGTCCACATCATTTTCCAGCCCCTTGTCGAAGGCATTTGCCGAAACAATGGCGATCTTGGCCAGTGACAGTTGTTTGCCGCGAATGCAACGTATCGTTTCCCACCCGTCTATACCGGGCATAGCAAGGTCCATCAGTATCAGGTGCGGTTTAAATTCTTCCAGTACGTCAAGGCAGTCGGCTCCAGAGTCAGCCTCCCTTACCAGGAACCCAAGCGGCTCCAAAATACTCAGCAGCAATTCCCTATCAACCCTTTCGTTATCCACCACAAGAATTTTGCGCCGTTCGCCGACATAGCCGATGCGGTTCCTCAATTGCGGGTTTGCTTCGGTGGGTGTTATCCCGCGAACTTCAGGCAGAAACATCCGTATCTGGAACACGCTTCCCACACCAATTGTACTTTTGACAATAAGTTCTCCGCCCATAAGATCGGTCAGCATTTTGCTGATGGTCAACCCCAGTCCGGTACCACCGGCCTTGGTTCTGCCCCGTGAGAATGGTTCGAATATACTTTCCATTTCTTCCTTTGAAATTCCGGGGCCACTGTCTTCTATCTCGAATATGGCCATTTCGCGGGCATACTTCACCAGAAAATTAATTTTCCCTTGCTCTGTAAACTTGATTGCATTCCCCAATATGTTGATTAGAATCTGCCCCAGTCGCCTTTTGTCTGCGCGAACCGCAAGTGGCAGGCCCATGCCAAGCTCATAACTGAAATGGATACCCTTGGTTTGTGCCTGCAATTCGAACATGCGCATAATTTGCTGGATAAAATCCGGAAAATGCAGCGGTTTCACATCCAGTTTCATGCGCCCGCTCTCGATATGGGCAATATCGAGCGTGCTTTCGATCAGCGATAACAGGTGATCGCCGCTTCGGCGAATCACACCGACAGCCTGTTTGCGTTGGCCGCGTATGGTTTCGTCTGCATCAAGTATTTGGGCGTATCCCAGAATACTGTTTAGTGGCGTGCGCAACTCATGGCTGATGGTCGTGATGTACCGACTTTTCGCGCGGTTGGCTTGATCGGCAAACCGCTTGGCTTTTTGCAACTGCTCATCAGTATGGCGATGGGATTCGATTTCCTGCATGAGCAGGCCCGTCTGCCGATTCGATTCTACCTGGGCAACCCGCCGGCTTTCGCTAACAAGTACCAGCCACCAGGCCACGATACCGCTGAGAAACATCAGGGCGCCAAAAATCTTGAAAAAGAGCACCTTCATCTGCGGTAACGAAGAATCCATTGCATTTAGCAACATTGCTTCGTGGTAATAGATCAATCCCAACACTGACGCGAGCAAAGCTGATATTGCCAGCAGCAGCAGCAGGTAAAGTCCAAGACCTGATTCAAGGAGTTGCCAAAGCGATCTGGGAAGAAGCTTTTTCAGCAGGTGTGACGCCTGTATGCCCACTCTCGCCGCCGGCGGCTTGCAAAGATCGTTGCAGCGCGCATCCAGTGTGCAGCACAACGAACATATCGGACCCTGGTAGGCGGTGCAATGCGCCATATCCTCCTGTTCATATTCCTTTTCGCAGATACAACAGCGCACGGTGCGGGTGGATTCGGCGAGTTGTTCGGGTTGCCGGGCTATATAGTATTTTCCGCGTGTATACCACGCGATAAGTGGCGAGGTGACCAGCGCCGTTGCCAAGGCAATGAATGCGGAGAATGCCTGTGCTTCTACTCCGAATGCGCCGAAGAATGCAGAAATCGATAAAATTATTGCCAGCAACATCGACCCGGCACCTACCGGGTTGATGTCATACAGATAGGCGCGTTTGAACTCGATACCGGGAGGACTTAACCCAAGTGGTTTATTTATAACAAGATCAGCAACCACTGCCGCGATCCATGAAATCGCAATGTTGGAATACAATCCCAAAACCTTTTCGAGTGCTTGAAAAACGTTCAACTCCATCAGCATCAAGGCTATCAGGGTATTGAATATTACCCATACCACCCGTCCAGGATGGCTATGGGTAAGGCGCGCGAAAAAATTTGACCAAGCCAAAGATCCTGCGTAAGCATTGGTCATGTTGATCTTGATTTGAGAAACACAGACGAAAAGCACCGTTACTGCCATCACCCAATCTTTGTCATCAAAGACATAGCTGTAACTCAGCAGATACATCTGCGTCGGGTTAATAGCATTATCCCAACCCAACCCATGACTCGCTACTAGATAAGCCAGCGCAGCGCCAGCCAACATTTTCAGAATACCTATCATCACCCATCCCGGACCAGCAACCAGCACACCCGTGTACCAAAGAACGCGGTTTTGACTAGATTTCTCCGGTATAAAACGCAGGTAATCTACCTGCTCTCCTATTTGCGTTATCAAAGACACGCATACTGCCGTTGCTGCCCCGAAAAGGTAAATATCGAAGTTAGGGGTACCATATTTACCGCCAAAATTTAACAAGTCAGGAATCAGATTGGGCTCTTTGTGGATTACCATCATTAACGGCAATGCAAGCAGGATGAGCCACAGAGGTTGCGTAAACGCTTGTATACGACTGATCAGTGTTACACCGTGAGTCACCAGGGGAATCACTACCAGCGCGCACAAAATGTAGGCCAAATAGAGCGGGATATGAAAATACAACTCCAGCGCGTATGCCATGATGGCGGCCTCAAGTGCAAACAGTATGAATGTAAACGATGCATATACAAATGAAGTAATTGTAGAACCGATATAGCCAAAGCCCGCGCCCCTGGTTAACAGGTCCATATCAACGCCATACTTTGCTGCGTAGTAACTTATTGGCAATCCCGTAAAAAAAATAATCAGGCCTGCGGTAAGAATTGCCCAAAAAGCATTGGTAAAGCCATAGCTGATGGCAATGGATCCACCGATCGCTTCTAATACCAGAAATGAAGCCGCCCCGAATGCTGTATTGGAAATTCGCAGTTCCGACCATTTGCGAAATGAACGAGGCGTAAAGCGAAGCGCGTAATCCTCCAGCGTTTCGTTTGCCACCCAAGTGTTGTAATCGCGCCGAACCTTAACCACGCGCTGGGTGGCATCAGTCTTCAGGGGTGCTCCAGTATCTGCATGAAATGGATAGGTCATGTGCGCGGAGAGAGTATGCGGTCAGCCCAAGTAATGTTGCGGGTAAAATCAAATATTGCACTTCTGCAGCGCTTTGGATGCCTGCATGTGTGCATCGTACTGGCGCGCTTGATCAACGTCTTTTACGTACTAAGCTCTTTGGCCATGATGATGGCCTCGGCGATCTCCGCTATTCGCTTGCCCTTGCTCATCGCCATGCTGCGCATGCGCTTGTAGGCATCCGGTTCGCTATAGCCGTGATCCGCCATCAGGATACTTTTGGCGCGATCCACTAGCTTGCGCTCTACAAGCTGGCTCTTCGCTTCCTTCAATTCGTCGCGCAATTTTTTGTGCTCGGCAAAACGGGCGGCGGCCACGTGGATGATGCCGCTCAGATCCTCGCCCTGAACGGTATGCGCCACATAGGCGCTGACGCCGGCACGCATCGCTTCCTGGATGCTGCGTTGGTCTTTTTGCGCGCCCAGCACCACCACCGGTTTTTCCAGTGTGGTGGACATCAGGCTGATCTGCTCCAGCGTGTCGCGCCCCGGCGCATCGGCATCGACGATGATCACATCGGCCAATGCCGCTTGGATCGAATGTTCGTCCACCTGCTCCCAGACCAGCAGCCCGACCACGTCGAACCCGGCCAGCTCGAGGCTGGCCTTCAACCACGCGGCGCGGTCTCTTACATCATCTATGATCAGGATACGTTTCAATCCGGGCTCCGCAATTTATCTATAAAAGATAATCAGCAATAAGCGAGCCTGACTCAAACGCGTTCGGCCATTTAAAATTTTGCGGCGGCTGTGGAGAAGGATTTGCCCGGCTCTGACAAGTTCGATACGAATGGATGTTGTTCGCCCGATAGCCGTGGTGTTTACTCTGCGCGACCTTGAGGGCACGCACACCCTGCCGGTACTATCCTTCCTGACCGCGGGAAACAGCCTGGGGAATATTCTCGCAACCAGCAGCGCGGTGCACACCGACGGTGCGCTACGCATGGATTTGGTGCGCTGGCATGCACGCGACTCCCGCCGGCATCGTGGACAAACAGGCAGACCAGATATTGCGGCCTGCGCCCAGGAGCCCTATACATGCGGCACGCATGCCGCGACCCTCCCCGGTTGCGCGTAACAAGTACGTGAAATGGATACACCACAACCAGGTGTCAACCGGCATTGGGCATGCAACTTGCTGTATCAAGTGCATCGATGGCGCATACACATTTTGGAAAGACATCATGGATAGCAACCTGACTGACACGCATCATGACTCTCCTCCATCAGCCATGCACATGATGGGCGAATTGATGATTCCCGATGAACGGATCCTGAGAGCGCTTCACAACAGCGGACTGGTGGAAGATCTGCATGACTTCGAAACCAGCTTGCTGGCCGGGCTCATTTCCGTTCAATACTTCGGGGCCAAGGAGCTTGTCGATGAACATGACCACCTGTTGAAGGAAGCCCTGATGATCCTGGTCGAGGGTGAGATCGAAGTGATTGCCCTGGTGAACAGTGAGCCGGTTTCATTGAACCTTGAAACACCGGGCGATATGGCCAGGATCATCAGCTTTGTGGGTGGCAATATGATGAACGTCAGTGCCCGGATAATAGCCCGGAAGGAAAGTGCCGTCCTGTTGTTGCAGCGCACGAAGCTGGAATCTTTGCTGCATACCCATCCTTCGATCGTTTATCGTGTGATGCGCAATCTGGTCAGGCATGTACACGGTGTGGCAAGGCGCAAGAATGCGGAAAAGGAACAAATGACCGATTATTTTTATCGCATGAACGGACGCTACTGACGTCCGCCTTGAACCATGATGATCCGCATCAGTTGGGATGGCGCATGAGATTCAGCCGGCCAAGACCGCGAGATTTCCCGGCCAGTCCATGGAGCATTGTCGACCCGCACCGGGCACTTCACTGTCACACACTGCAAAATCCAAGGATCCAACTTTAACGCTGCATCGCGCAGCACATCAATCGGGGTGATACATGAACAGAAAAGAACTTATTGCTTTATTGGCCGCCAGGACAGGCAGCACCAAAGTTGAAGCGGATCGCAACGTACTGGC
>Ga0172379_10005732_pt1 | contig 17171 bp, 17 predicted proteins | sample GrowelOW334metaG_FD_119756 | JGI IMG/M metagenome (GOLD analysis project Ga0172379, IMG submission 119756) | Groundwater microbial communities from an aquifer near a municipal landfill in Southern Ontario, Canada - Groundwater well OW334 metaG | ecosystem: Environmental > Aquatic > Deep... | reverse complement strand
TGAATTCCTCGGTGAAAGTTCGTTTTTCTCTTCTTTCGGACATGTTTTTCTTCCCCTTACTTTTTTGATATTATTCTTACATGTCCTTATCTTTTTTGTCCAGTTTATTGTAGCCTATCCACTACTGAAACTTTGGTGGCTAGCGTGTCTTTGTTGATGCAGCATAATGATCTGCCCGGATTGGCTGATGTTGTCAATAGTTATAAACGCGGTAAAATTGTTACACGGGCGATTGTTACCGACAACTTGGGAAAAGTGCTCGCCGACACCGAGGCTGGTGAAGTTGGCAGATTATTGAGCGACGAAAACAGCAAGAGTTTTTTTGAAAGCCAAAAAGATTATGAAATAGTTCAGGAAGATGAAAAACAGCTGCTGGTTGAGCGTCCAATTACGCTAAACGATGCTGTCATTGGCCGGGTATGGATGACTTTCGATAAAACTTTTATGCAAAAAGAACTTAAACAAATATTGACTAACGGCATAATTTTTGCGTTGATCGCTATTTTCCTCGGCGCATTGGTGTCCGTTGCTTTGGCGTATAGTTTGACGCGTAAACTAGCTGATTTGTTGGATGTTGTGCGCAGGGTAACAAACGGCGCTCGTGATGCCAGGGCGCGGGATAAATCTACTGATGAAATCGGTCAGCTCGCCCAAGGTTTTAACAAAATGTTGGAAACGCTGGTTAGCAAAGAAAAAGAACTGTCAAATTTTAACGCTGAACTGGAACACCGGGTGGAAGTTCGTTCCCGCGAAGTGAGTTCAGCAAAAAATGAAGCTGCGCGTATCAGTGGCGAATTGGCGTTAACTAATGAAAAGATCACACATCTTATTTTTCACGACACATTGACCGGATTGTATAACCGGGCGTTTTTTGAAGCTGAAGTTCGCCGGTTGGACGTTCAGCGGCAATTACCGTTAGCCATAATCATTGGCGTAGTCAATAATGCGCGGTTAGTTAATGAAACTTTTGGTTACAAAATCGGCGATGATTTGATCAAAGCCGGCGGACAAGTTATGAAAAATGTCTGCCGTGCGGAAGATATCGTTGTACGGTACAGTGATGACATATTTTTGATATTGTTGCCAAACTGTGACGAAGTGGTTACGCAAAGGATATGCGACACAATTAGGAAAGCGGCGGCTGAGGTTGAATTTGAACACATCCCGTTATCGATTGCTTTAGGTGTGGCAATAAAAACCGAGATTGAAGAAGATGTTTTCTTGACGTTAATAAAAGCAGAAGAGCGTGCTTGGCAGAGCCAGCAGGCTGTTTCTAGTCAAGTTGGTCAAAGTGTTATTAATGGTATTCAAGCGGTTTTGGCGGAACAAAAACCGCAAACACAGGCGCATGTGAATCGGGTAACCAAGCTTTGCAGCAAATTTGGCACACATTTGGAACTTATTGACCAAGACTTACAGAAACTTGAGTTAATAGCTTGTTTGCACGATGTTGGCAAGATCGTGGTTGCGGATGAAGTGTTGAACAAAAGCGATGAATTGACACCGGTTGAATGGGAGATGCTCAAACGTCATTCGGAAATCAGCTATAAGATTTCCAGTTTGGCGTATGGAAGTGACAGTGATATTGCCGCTGCAGTCTATGCTCATCATGAAGCTTGGGATGGCAAGGGCTATCCGCAGGGATTAAGCGGCGAGCGTATTCCTTATTTGTCGCGATTACTGGCAATTGTTGACGCTTTTGACGCGATGACAAACGACCGGTCATATTATTCGGCAATTTCTCAAGCTGAAGCATTGAAAGAACTCAAATTCTGTGCGGGTTCACAATTCGACGCAAAATTAGTTGAACGGTTTGAAGAATTTATTAATTCTAACCAGAACAATCAATAAATTCGGATTTCGGGATGTTTTTCCGATAACACTACGAGGATTTTGATGAAAGTTAAAATATGGTTAATTATTCTTATTCTGTTCCAGGCAGTGAAGGACGTTGTTTTGTATGCAGTGTATGCGACTGGTAACTTTGCGTTGCCTTGGGCGGTGGCGTTTACCGCGGTGTGGTTTGTCCTTTGCGGACTATTTTTTTGGTTTTATTTTGATACTCAGGCTGGCCGCGATAAATTTCTGGCGGCAAAAAATTTTACAATAGCGTTAATGACGGTTATCGGAGCGCAACTGGTGGCGATGTCGCTTTCAATCGCCGGACAGTTACTGTTGATAAAATCCGCCCGCCCGACCATTGATGAGTGGGAAGGCGTGCTTGCTGGATATGCCGGACTATATGTTTATGGCGGCTACGCTACGAATAGAGTGATAAACATTTGGTTGCAGTTTACGACAAATTACAATGCTCAGTTGCAAGAGTGGAGCATTATCCTCGTTGTGGAAATAATGGCGTTAGTGTTTATTTTTAGAAAGTTGCGCAACCGGCAGTTGCGGAAACTTTAGGAGAAGAAATTGGATTATATCAAATATATTCGGTCGATGATTGGCACGAAACCGTTTATCGGCTGCACAGCAAGCGTTATTGTAATTAAAGCTAATCTGACGTTGATGCAGAAACGTGTTGATACCGGTCACTGGTGTTACCCGGGCGGTTTTATGGAAATGGGTGAAACGGTTGAGCAATGCGCAATTCGGGAAATGTATGAAGAAGTGGGGTTGCAAGCGGATGCACTAAAGTTTTTTGGAACTTTTTCCGGCAAGGAGCATCGAGTGGTTTATCCGAATGGTGATGAAGTATTTATTGTCGATCACGTGTATTTGTGTACAGAATTTTCCGGAACTGAAATGATTTTAGACAATGAGTCAACTGAGTTAAAATGGTTTCCGATAACCGAACTACCTGAAAAAATCAGCAGCAATTGTAAACGAGTCTTGACTGCGGTGTTTGGGGATAATTAAAAAATATACAGTTATCAGGAGGAGTTAATGAAAAAAAGTCTGGTCTTTCTTTTAGTACTAACGTTACTGGCAAGTGTTTCTTTACCCGGTTTTGCCGCTGATTCGGCGTCGAATCCGGTGACCTCGCAGGTAGTTGGTCCGACCACAGCTGTGCCGCATGATTCGTGGGACTATAATGCGGTACTGAAGCTTTATAACGACGGTATTACTGGTGGATATTCCGATGCGATGTTTAGTGGTGGTAAAGTGTTTACCCGGTTTGACATGGCAAAATTTATTCATAATGCGCAGCAATACGTGCAACAGAATGCAAGCAAAGTCAATTCAACCGATATCACGTTGATAAATAAGTTGGCAACGGCATATACCGGCGAGCTGAAAACTTTGGGTGTTCAAGCGGCGCAACTTAAAGATGTTTCACAGACTTCGGCGTTGCTGGAAATAGTCAACTCTGCATATTGGATGCCGAAGTTCAGTTTTGAGGCCGAAGTGCAGTTGGATACCCATTTTTCACAAAATCCGGCATCGGCAGTTGGGTCAACAGATACACCGGCTTATCCGGTGCAGTTTGCGCCCGACGTTTATTTGCAGATGCAGTTAAACGGCCGCATCAGCCCAACCTGGTATTATTACGGTGAAATCCGTTTTGATCCGGGCAATGTCAGCGGTTATACCAATGGCGGGTTGAATTCAGAAGGTTGTGTTTATTTGCGCCAGTTGGAGGCTTTCGGTAATTTGTATGGCGAAACAACTTATGCCGGCGGAACGCCGGCGGGTGGGCAACCTAATCAGAATTATTTCGGGCAGGCCTTCGGCGTGACCGGCTATATCGGCCGGATGGCTGATCAACTACCGTTCAATGATAACACCGGCAATCAGGGTATTGTTCTTGACAATCGCATGAACGGTGTGCGGTTTGCGTTGTCCGGTAACAAATGGACCGGCGACATATTTGCCGGTTATGAAGATTCATCTTTCGCAAACTACAGCGGTTATTATAAAACAACAGGCGGGAGTACCACTGAATATATACCCGATGCAGCGTTTTTAACCGGATTTGACGTTGGTTATTCGTTGTGTGATGATACCCAGTTGTATGGCGGTTACTATCAGTTTTGGCCGTACGCTGGCAATGATTCGGTAAACGGACAGACTACGATTCCGACCAACCCGTTTCAGTACGGTAACCCGTTACAGTTTATCGAAGTGGGCTGGGAGCAGGCGCTGAATGACAAAATTCAGTTGGCGGTATATGCTTCCGCTTCAACAAATTATTCGATAAATACTAACGCAACGATGCCAACCGGAACTACTCAAATTTCTCAGGCCAATATGTACACCCCGAATTGGGTGGATAATACCGGAGTGCTTGCACGGTTGTCTTACGGCGGTTTTGATCAGACCAAACAGGGCTCGGTCGGAGTGTATGGACAGGGTAGCTATATCGGTGCCGGTGCGACTTGGGGCGGCGATTTTACCAACGCTGCTAATTATGATAACGAAGTTTATCAACCAAACCGCGTGCTCGGCGCGCAAGGCTATGAAATTGGTGTCGATTGGGCGCCGATACACAATACAGATTTCCATTTCAGCTTCTCGCAAACTTTCCCGATGCATACCCCGGTGGCTGGTTCGCTACTGCCAGCCTATACCAATGACGCCACTGCGGCATACAATGTAGCAAAGTGTGAACTTAACTACTATTTCTAACCTTTCGGCCATTATTCACCTTTTATACTCAGGTTATATACTCAATACGGCTTTTGTGATAAAATATCGCAGGAGCCGTATTCCCATTCCTGTTGCGGCTACGGAGGACAATTTTGGCTGTTGAAAATAATGATACTTTAGAAATGCAGTTTTTGCTGTTATCAGCGGAACTGTTGTCGCGTTACGGTGCGACGGTTTTTGAAACAGAAGATGTTCTACGGTTGCTGTGTGATAAATTAGAGTCGCGCGGGCAGTTCGTAGTTTTTAATAATATGTTATTTACCGCCTTTGGCAAGCAACTTGAGCAACGGGTAAACTTAACGCGCTTGGCCGGTTCGGCAATCGATGTCGATAAGCTGGAGCAGACGCAAAAAATTGTCGAGAATGTTCTGCTGGATAAAGCAAATGTCGGGCAAAGCTTGTTTGCGCTTCGGCAAATATCGAACCGCCGTAAATTATATTCATCGCGTTGGGAATTGGTTTCCTGGCCATTAATTGCCGGGCCGTTTGCAATAATATTTATGGGTAATTGGCGTGAAGCACTAGCCGCGGCGATAATTGCGCTTGTTTTGGCGGTTGTGCATTTAAAATTTGAAGGACGGATTAATGACCGCGGCAGCGTCGGCGCTTTTGAGCCGCTGGCGGCAGTTTTGGCATCTTTTATGGCAGTTTTTCTGGCGATGATTTTACAGCCGTTATCGGTTACATTGACAATTATATGCGGACTGATGCCGTTGATGCCGGGGTATACGACGACCCGGGCGCTTAATGAAATTGCTGCACGGCACGTTATTACCGGCTGGTCGCATCTGTTGAATGCCGCGACTACGTTTTTGATGTTGGCAGCCGGAGTAGTATTTGGTTCGTTTTTGGTACAGGCTTTCCATATTGCGCAACCAGATTATTCACCGGTTCCGCCGGATTATTTGCAGTTGGTTGTTGCGGCGATTTTGGCAGCGGTAGCTTTTGTATTTTATTATCAAATCAACACCCGTCATGTGGTGGCGCTGGTGCTGGCATGTGTTGTGACAACTTTAATTGTAATACATTTTGGTGAGGCTTACGGCGCGATACAGGGTACGGCAATAGCCGCGGTTTTTGCCGCGTTTACCGGCAACATCTATGCACGAATTCGAAAGTGCAGCGATTTGATAATCAAAGTTCCCTGCGCAATTATTCTCGTGCCGGGCGGTACCGGTTTTCGTGCGGCGCTGGATTTCATGAACAATCGTCCCGAACACGGCATGAGCGGCGCGTTGATGACGTTTGGTGTGGCGATGGCGATAATAACCGGCTATTTGGCCGTGGATATGCTAATGCCCCAGACCAAGAACTAAAGAAGGTTGAAATACGCACAGGAGTTTTATTATGAGACAAATGCGCGCGAATATTTTGCTCCTGATAGCTGCAACCATTTGGGGAACGGCATTTGTGGCGCAAAGCATCAGTATGCAATATATCGGGCCGTTTCTATTCGGTGGCGTACGCTTTGCGTTAGGCAGTTTTGTTTTGATAATCCCGGCTTTTTTGCTCAAACGCCGAGTCCGGCACGCGAGCGTGAAAACAACCTTGACGGCCGGAGCTGTTGTTGGTGGGGTATTGTTTGTTGCGGCATCGTTTCAACAAACCGGCATTCAATATACCACGATTGGCAAAGCCGGATTTATAACTTGTTTGTATATCGTAATTGTGCCGCTGATTGGCATATTTCTTAAACACAAAGCCGGAAAAAGTGTCTGGCTGGGTTGTGCTGTGGCTGTCGTTGGATTGTATCTGTTGTCGATAAAAGGCGACTTTACTATTTCTTACGGTGATTTTCTGATGTTGCTTGGTGCGTTCGTCTGGTCGGCACATATTCTGGTAATTGATCACTACGTCAAGCAAGTCGATGCGATTCAGCTGTCTTGCCTTCAATTCGCGGTGTGCGCAACGTTTAGTATGATTGCCGCGCTGTTTTTTGAACCCATTACATTAATCGGGCTGGATGGGGCGTTGCCTTCAATATTATTCGCCGGAATTGTTTCCGTCGGTTTTGCCTACACACTTCAGGTCATTGCGCAAAAAGATGCCAAACCAGCGCACGCGGCGATTATTTTAAGCCTGGAAACGGTCTTTGCGGCGCTGAGTGGTTGGCTGATATTGGGCGAACACCTGACCGAACGAGAAATTATTGGTTGTGCGTTGATGCTTGCGGGAATGTTGATTTCGCAATTAGGGCCGTTGGTGAGGAGCGGGCGGCGAAAGTTTGGTCGCTGATTACTGAAACTTGATGCAAGGGGAAACTAATGAAAATCAAGCAAAAAACAATATTGTTCTTTACGCTATTGCAGATAGCGGCGATTTTGGTATTTAATTGCAACTGTTTCGCCGAGTCAGTAGTAGCTACGACAGAAGACAAGCCGCCGGCATTTACAGAAAAGGGATTGCTTTTGGGCTATGGCGGAGACAAGTGGAGCCAGACTTCTATTGGTCCGGACAGCTACCGAGGTGATTATCAGACGATTATGATAGCAGGACACTTTGCGGCTGATATGAGCCGGATTTTTCCGGATTTTAAAAACATTCCCGGTGTGTTGTCGTTTTACTTTGAGCCAACCTATGATCAAGGAATACATGGCGGGTTTGAAGCCTGGTTGAACATGGGGATTTTTTACCGGGTTCCGGTATATGACCGTTTTGACGGATATTTGGGCTTAGGCGGCGGACCGTCCTATGTATCCACTTTGCAAGATGATAACCCGCCGGGTAATGGCTGGTGTATTGCCGGCACGGTAAGTTTTGGAACTTATTATCATCTTGAGGATGATTCAGCAATTAATCTGGGATTACGTTTAAAACACAATTCTAACGGCCGGCTGGATTGGCCGATACACATTTATAACGATTGGTCGGTCATTGCCGGCTACTCGTGGTTTTATGATTGATAATTGTTCACCTGAAATTACTCAGCCGTTAAAGCAGGAGGGATTTTGAAGAGAGTAGTATTAATTTTTTCGCTCTTACTCATTACGAGCGGCGCCTTTGCGGCGCCGCTTACCGATTATAATTTTGGCAGAGCAGCGGTAGATTTGTTTGTAACGCTTCCTTGTATTCAAGCAACAGATGCCAACGGCATGGTTATTCCAAGCAACGCGTACGGTGTTAATTGGGGCGGGGAACTTGAAGCCACCGTTGGGTTGGGATATCATTTAGCGGCTCGTATCGGTACAAGCAATAGTTTTATACCGGTTGGTGGCCGGCCGGTCAGCGGGAATTATTATTTTAGCAAACAAAACTATGACGTTTTACTGGGATTTCAATCAGATATATGGCCGCTGTTTGTTGCAGTGTACGCCGGTGGTCTGGAATATGCTGTTGGATTACAAAACGTAGTGTCAGGTAGCAATTGTTTTAGTGAACTGGGTTATCACATGGGGGGGCAGTTCAACTTCCGGCCAGTGGATAATGTAACCACTTACTTGGAAATGGCTTGGGGTTCGTTAGATACTGAAGCGCTTGTTGGCGCGGCCTATGGCCTGAATAAAAATTTGGAATTGAATCTTGAAGTTGAATATAACGCTTTGCATGGAAATGATGAATTTGTGAAAAAATATGATGCAAATCTTTTCAAAATCCGGTCATGGATTCCCAAAGTCGGTATTACCTATAAATTTTAGTTTTAAGGAAACGGTATGAGCCTTTATATAAAAGCGCTACTGCTGGTTGTTTTGTTTATGATGGTTAATTTGCGGCCGGGCAACGTTTGTTGCGCCGAATTGACAAGTTATGCCATACATGACAAGCTACCGGCGATTACCGAAAAAGCGGTAATTTTGGGTTTTGGTGGTGACCGCTGGGCGGATAGCGGAATCGGCCCGCCCAGTTATCGTGGCGAATATATGACGATTGCGGTTGCCGGACATTTTGGTGCTGATTTGAGCCGGATTTTCCCGGATTTTAAAAAAATACCCGGCGTACTCTCATTTTATCTCGAGCCTGGGTATGAGCAGGGGATAAATAAAGGGTTTGAGGCCGGTTTGAGTGTGGGTATTCAATATCGGGTGCCGGTGTACAATAGATTCGATGGTTTTGTCAGCTTTAGTAGCGGTCCGTATTATGCATCAACCCAAACCGAAACAGCACCGCCTGGAAGCGGGTGGTGTTTGTTAGATGCGTTTACCGTTGGAACCTACTATCATTTACAGGATGAAACCGCAATAAGTTTAGCGCTGAAACTCAAGCACAATTCCAACGGAAGGCTGGATTGGCCGATGCTTCAATATAATGACTGGTATGTTATGGCCGGTTATTCATGGTTTTCCGACTGAAAATAGCAAAATTTTTGTGATTGTATGAAATTGGCGGTTGATTGAGATGAAACTATTGTTACTGACTTTTATTATGTGTCTGACTATGGTTCCGGGATTTGCGGCGCCGTTGACAATCTATGAATTTGGTGAAGTCAGTATTGATGCAGGAATTACGGCGCCGCAAATTTCGGCTACCTACGAAGATGGGAGCGGTGCGTTACTGAGTCCGTATTGGAGTAATTACGGTGTGGCGTATTCGGCAACTATAGGGTTGGGCAAACCGTTTGCGCTCAGAATCCATGGTGACGAACCATTGTTTGGTAATGCCCAAAATCAAAATTGTCGATATTCTGACCAGAATATCGAATTTCTGTGGGGATTTCATTTAACGCAACCAACGTTTCTTGTGTTATATACCGGTTTTGGCGATTATCAACTGGGCGGCAGCCGGCAGGCTGTTGATGTATTTAGTCTGCTAAAATTCGGATTGATGCTTGATTACGAGTATTTGGACAGCGCCAGTTTATATGCCGATTTTTCCTGGAGTGGCAGTGCGACGACCATCACCGCCGGTGGTGACTATAAACTTGCCGAGCGTTTTGTTGCGGGTATATCGATGAACGGAGTTGTTCTTCATAACGGAGTGGCAAAAACCGGACCACTATCCAATTGTTATAATATTTCTGTCTGGTATCCGGAATTGTCGGTTACCTATAAATTCTGAAGTGCTTGAGGCGTAAATGAAAAAAATGATCTGGTATATGTTTGCAGTTGTTTTTATTAGCAGCAGCTGCTTGGTTACTTTTGCCGCTGAAACAATAGAAAAACATTGTTTTGACGAAGTGGGGATAAAAATCGGTTATGGCGGAGATAACTGGGCGCTTACACCGTGGGATAACAGTCGTAATGACTATATGACAGGTAGTGTATCCGGCTATTTTGCCAATCAATTTTACCACTCAGAAAACGGTACCAGCTCTTATTTTTTCGAACCAATTTATCAACAGGCGGTTGGCGCGAACTTTGAAGCCGGAATAAATGCGGGAGTACAGTATCGTTATAAATTTACCGAAAAAGTAGCCGGTTTTGGTTTTTTTGGAATCGGGCCGCACTACTCGTCAATATTAACCGAAGCTAAGCCATCGTCGAACGGGTTCAATATCGAACTGGTTTTTGGAGCTGGTGCCTATTATTTTCTGTCAGAGAAGGAATCGATTAGTTTCTCAGCTAATATCACCCATACTTCGAATGGCCGGTTTTTCTTTCCCAATTATATGAACAACGATGTTTACGGTGAAATCGGTTATTCAATATTCTATAATTAGACGTGCGTGAACAAAAACTTGGTGGTGTCAAACAAACCATTAACCGTCAGTTTCAATTCCGGAATAACCGACAAACTCATAAAACTCAGGCTGATAAATGGATTAAATTCGGAAATGATTCCTAACGAGTAGGCTGCATTTTCGACCAACGTGGTCGCGGCGATTATTTCGTTGGCAGATTTGTCGGACATTAATCCGGCTATTGGCAAAGGCAACGAAGCAATTACTTCGCCGTTTTCAACTACGACAATGCCGCCTTGTTGTGCTGCCAATGCATTGACGGCGTGGATAATTTCGCTGTCGCTTATGCCTAAGGCAATTATGTTATGTGCATCATGCGCTATCGATTGGGCGATAGCGCCTTTTTTTATGCCCAATCCCCGCAAAAATCCGGCAGCAACCGAGCTGGTTGCGCGGTGGCTCTCAACAGCAACGATTTTAGCAACATCAAGGCTTAAATCAGGCTGAAACAGCCCGTCAATAACGGGAAGATCAACTAATATTTCTTTAGTGCAGACCTGAAAGGGAATGACTTCGATTACTTTTGCGAGCGGTTGGGTAGCGGCAACGTTAAGTTGCGCAGGGCTGAGCGGCGCGATGTTTACGGTGTTCATCAAATTACTGCCGGCGCGGGAATGGGTGATGGTTGCTGTTAATTTTCCGGAGCGGACTACAATATCGCCGTTCTTAATTACTGTATCAGGTTTGAAAGTTTTTAAATCATCCAAGATCAAAACATCAGCAATATAGCCTGGTGCCAAGGCGCCTTGGCGGGCAAGCCGGTAGCAATCGGCAGCATTCAAAGTGGCAATAATCAGCGCTTGTTCCGGGGGTAACCCCATTGCTACGGCTTGTGCCATGATGCTATTAATATGCCCGTCGACAATTATTTGATGCGGACTGCGGTCGTCGGTGCAGAATAAACAGCGACGCAAATTGTAATCGTTAATAAGTGGTAACAGGGCTTGGAGATTGTGACAAAAAGTGCCTTCGCGAATTTGAATATACATGCCTTTCTCGAGTTTTTCCCGGGCTTCGCCAGCGGAAACACACTCATGTTCGGTGCGTACACCACCGCAAAGATAGGCGTTGAGAAGCTTGCCGTGTTCCTGCGGCGCGTGCCCGTCGACGATTTTATTTTTTGCCAGCTCAAGTTTTGCCAACACTTCGTTGTCGGCCTGTTGAACGCCGGGATAGTTCATAAATTCGCCCAGCCCGAGCACCCGCGGATGGTCGATTAATTTTTGTAAATCAGCGGCCGTCAGTGTATGTGCCGAAGCTTCGAAAACCGATGCCGGTACGCAGGACGGTAACATAACGTAGGTAGTCAACGGAATGCCAGCGGTAGAATTAAGCATATATTCTACGCCGTCCAAGCCGGAAACATTGGCGATTTCGTGCGGATCGCAAATAATGGTTGTAGTGCCAAACGGCAGTATGGTTTTTGCAAATTCTACAGGGTTGAGTGTCGAACTTTCGATATGAACATGAGTATCCCAAAAACCAGGTGTGATATATTTGCCGCTACAGTCGATAATGTTTTCAGCGTCATAGTCGCCCCAACCGATTATCATACCATCGGCAATGGCCAAATCTACCGCCATCCATTCGGCAGTAAAAACATTGAACACGCTGCCGTTTTTCAGGAGCAGATCGGCTTTGGTGCGTCCCGTTGCCGCGTCGATAGTGGTTTTTATATTAATTATCATAAACTGCGTCAGTACCGGTATAACAAGGCTTATTCTTGGGGTTACTGTCCGGAGCCGGCAGCTTGATGCCCATTTCTGCAAGAACTTTGCGTGCAACGCTAGGCCGGTCGGTGATTATTCCATCTACGCCCATAGTAACCATTTTTCGCATCGCATCGGGGCTGTTTATGGTGTAGGGAACAACGCGCATTCCAAAACTATGCGCCTCTTTTATCAATTCCGGAGTCAGTTCGGTATAATATGGTGTAATTACGTCGGCCTTAATAGCGTGTGCGGCTTTTACGTAATCACCTTTGAAAGTTTTGATGTCCAGGCCAGCCATCCAGGGGGAAGGTTGTTTGCGGTTGAGCCAGAGATAGCGGCCTTCGTCGCCTTCATCGTTCCATTGCGGTTGCTCAGCGGTGAGTGCTACCGTGGGGATACTTGCATCAATTTCCTTCATTATCTTTATCGTGCGCCAGTCAAACGATTGCAGCATTACCCGGTCTTGCATATTGTATTTGCGCACTAGCGCATAAAACTTGAGTACCCATTCATAGGGATCAGGATTGAGCGGATTGACCGGATAGCAATAGGACTTAGTTTCGATGTTCAGATGGACATCTTTATTACCCCAAGCCTGAACTAGCTGAAAGACTTCTTCGAGCGAGCAGAGGCGGGCACCCGGACACTCTTTTTGAGTTTTTCCGTGCGCGTCATAATAGCCGTAGGGAGCGTAAGGGCTCATGCTCCTCAAGTCAAACTTCTTGAGTTCAGCAAAATCCCAAGTGCGGATATCCGGCATTTCGTTGAACGTCAAAAAATCGCCCCAACTGTCACGCGCCAAAAAATACTGAATGTGATTGTCGTGACGAATGACGATTACGCCATCTTTAGTTATTTGCATATCCATTTCTAAAGTGGTAACGCCGATTGCCATAGCGTAGGCGAAAGATTGCAGGGTGTTTTCCGGACGGGCATCGCGCCCGCCGCGATGCGCCTGCAAATCGAAACCGGTTGGAAGCACTGCAAAAACAGTAGTTGCAACAAATGTAACGAGTAGGAAAACGAGCAGGAAAAGTTTTTTCATGGTTAATCACCTCAAAATTAATTATAATGATAATATTCGCTGCAGGTTGGTGTTTTCCTTTATTTTTTGTAAAAATATCTAAAAGATGACAAAGGTGAAAAGATGAATTGTACAGAATATAGTACGCTGTTGTTGGAGCTTGGAAAGATTTTTTGCAAAATACCGCAAGGCAGGCGTTTGTGTCTGGCAATCGATGGTTGCGGCGGTTCCGGGAAAACCACCTTGGCTGATCAAATAGCGACACTGGATTTGCGGGTGAAAGTCATTCATGTAGATGATCTTTACCTGCCAAGTCAAGAGCGGAAAAATCGTGTTGCCGCAGAAATTGCGGTTGGCGGCAATTATGATCTGGACAAGTTGTTTTATGAAGTGATTCATCCTTACCGGCACGGGCTGCCGGTGCGTTATCAAAAATATGATTGGCAGACCGACCGGCTGGGCAATTGGGATGAAGTTGCCGCCGGTCAAATATTGGTAGTTGAAGGCGTCTATTCTCTGCATTGCAAATTGCGGGATAGCTTTGATTTTAAAATATGGGTGGATTGTCCGCGTGACGAGCGGTTACGCCGCGGGATTGAACGAGATGGCGCAGGGTTGCGCGATTTTTGGGAAAAAGAGTGGATGCCGCTTGAGGACGAATATCTGCGGCAGATGCAACCGTGGAAGTGCGCGGATTATATAATCGACGGAGCATGTTGCTGATTTTTCTCATTATTCTTTGTTGTTTTTTTTTGGATATTAATGTGGTAGAATTATCGATAATAACGATGAGAGGCCGTGTAGAATGAGAAAACTGATATTGCTAGTGGTACTGATAATGTTGCTTACAGTGACCGGTCACGCAGAGCAGCTACAAATAGAAGGTTGCGCGCTTATAAGCAACGAAAATATTGACCAAGCTTTCAGTGACGCCAAAGCCGACGCGCTGCGCAAAGGGTTGGAGCAGCAAATTGGTGTGTTAGTGGCTAGCAAGAGCGTGGTGGTTAACGGAATGCTGTTGAGCGATGAAATTAAAACCAAAGCGCTCGGATATGTTTCGATAATCTCGATTGATAATAAGCACCGCACTGGCGGTATTTATTATGTCACATTAACTGCGGACTTTTCCGCGGACAAGATTAAGGCAACAGCGGATGATCTGGCAGCCCGGCTGGCACAAATCCGTCAGGAGCGCAGCAAAATTATTGTGGCTGTAACCGGGACAACAACTGGCGGCATGAGTGTTTTTGATATTAATAATTATTTGTCAGAAAAGCTGCGATTGCAAGGATTTGCAGTGGTGAGCGATGATGTAATAATGCAATATATCGATAATAACTATCGAAATATGTCGGATATCCAATTGAATAACGCAGTGCGAAAATTAGCTGAACAGGATTTTAAAGCCCAGACAATTTTGCGCGGCAGTATAAAAACAGTAAGGATAAGCAAAGCTGTCAATGACACATGGTATACGGCGGTGGTGCGCCCAAGTCTGCAGATCATCCGTACCGATAGTGATGTTGTTGATCCGTTCAGCGAATACATCAGCGCGTCGGCCGGAAGCGCCGATGAAGCCGAAGGGCTGGCTTGGGAAAAGGCATTAAACAAAGCCGCACTGGAACTGGCTAACCGGGTGGTGGATACGGTTCAGGACAATCAATATGACGGCGATAATATGAATGACTACTTGTTTCGTTTCAAAGCATTATCAATTGCGCAGCGCAACGCAGTTGTCAGTGTTTTTGACCAAAACGGTTGTACCGTATTGAATGAAACGGTTACGGCAACCGGAGATTATGTGTTTTATATTGAGACCGCCAAAAAATTACCGGCTGTGAAAACTATTTTGACACAAAATTTACCGCTCAAAGAGCTTGCGGGTAGCAATGAAACGGGCGCCAAGACCACAGAATATACTTATGGCGGTTAAGGAATAGTATGAAAAAACTAATTGCTAAGAAGTTAATGTTGATATTGGTGATGCTCATCCTGGTTTGTGGTTCGGCAGTCGCTGATGACGGAGTTCAATCAGTTAAGTCCGGCGGTCAGTCAATGATTGTCAAAGGTGATCAAAAAGCTGCATTGGCTGCGGCGCTTTTGGATGTAGAAAAAAACGCTGTAATGAAGGTTGTTAATATGGTTGTTGACCAGAACGACGATCAGGCGGCGTTGAAGGAATACTTTGCCAATAATTATCAGTTGTTCGTAGTCGGTAAACCGGTTGTACTGAGTCAGGAACAATCGGGTGGAATGCTGTATGTTGTAGCGAATGTTCAACTTGATACGAACAGTATGCAACACGCGGTAAAAGAACAAGTAAAGATAATCAATGCAGCGTTGAAAGCTTCCGCAAATACCAAGGCCAACGTCGCGCTGGTGTTGCGAATTAACGGCACGATGCTGATGAGTGAGGACGAAGCGGTAGCGTTAGTGCAGAGCAGTTATTTGGAAAACTTGCGGGCGAGCGGAATAATTGTGGTAAGCGCTGACTCGGCAAACGCTGTTGCAATCACAAAAACCGCCGAGTCGCTGGATGATTTTCAGGCTCAGGTTCTGACGCTGGCGCGTGCTAATCCCGGTTGGACATATCTCGATATTGGACAGATTAATCTTAGTTTGAATGATACCTTAAACGGTTATCAGGCAGTGGCTAGTGTTGAAATGTTCTTGTATGATAACAAAAAGCAAACACTAATTAAAAAATATACCGAGAATTACAGTTATTCGGCACGAACCATGCAGTTTGCCGAAATCGGAATATTAACAAAAACCGCTAATAGCGGCAGTAGAAGTTTGGCAGACTATTTGACAGAATATTATTTGCAGGAAATTAAAGACTAACCGGTAATAATAAGGGGACGCATATGATGATCAGAAAAATGCAACTGATGACTCTGGTTGTATTAATAGCCTTTTTCACCAACATCATGATTGCAACGGCGATGTCTAGAACAATAGAAGCAGCTTATGCTTGGAAAATCTGGGCAATAGCGGTAACCGGCGCGCCCCCGAATGCCAGCGTAAATGTCAAGCCTATGGGCGACGATTCAGTAGTTTACAATGTCAAAACCGATGCCAAGGGTACCGGGCAGGTACAGGTAAAACAGATTAATACACCTTGCACTCAAGTTTTCATTGATAAATTGCCGCAGAATCTGCATATCAATTATCCGCCGGATTGGATTAACCATTTGGTAAGACATGGTACAGGTGACACCTTTCAACCGGGTGTTAGCGGTCGTTTCACCTTGTGTGTTGATGTGGCTAAAGGCACTTATGTTTTGCTGAATACGAACGATTTCAACGATTTCAACGATAAGAATACTATTCCAGATGCTAAACCCGTTCCGGCAACAACTAGCGTGCCTGCTACTGGCAATGTTCCTGCGAATAGCAGCTCGGCGGACACAAAAATTCCGGCCAATTCCGGTTCAAAAGATACGAATGATTTGATGGCTGGTCTGTTCAACACCGTTGGTGCGGCAGCCTCTGGCGACAGCATTACTTATCACTCACAGATGTTGCTGTTCAAGCTGTCTGTTGCGACCAAACTTTTTGGCTCGGCGTTAACTGACGTTGCCCGGGCTTGGAATATGGATGCTGACAAAATTGCCGCGGTTGATTTGGCGGCAAAAAAAGCGCGGGAGAAACCCGATGACGCCAGCGCGCAAGCCGAATATCTGGAATCAACCAAGCGTTTGAACGATCAGGTAAAAGACCGTGTTGAGCAGGCTGAGAAGAACAATGAACAGGCCAGTGACGCATTAAAAGCAGCGATACGCAACGCCGAAATTCAAAAGGGCTTGGCTTGGCTTATTAATGCTTCAGCTGTTCCGGATGCCGTAATTCTGGTAAACGACGCGTATAATGTGGTAAACGATCCCGATGTAAGTTGGATTGTTAAGATATTTCGCGGCGGACAAGTATTGTATACTGCTTATTCGATAAAAAAGACGGTTAGCGAACAAAGCGATCTTTTGACTATTTATGGTGACTATATGGACAAATTTCGTGCAACCCAGGGTATCTCTAAACCGGACGATGACGAGATCAGACAAGCAGGAAAGGATCTGGCTAAAGGCTGATTTAGCTTTTATGCGGGTCTGTGAAAAAAAGTCTGTAAATAGCCAACTATGATAAAATTTAAATAATCGTAGGAGGTTTTTTATGGCTAAGCGCAGAACCCCAATGAGCGAAGGAAAAAAGAACATCATCGCATCTC
>Ga0172379_10005731_pt1 | contig 17177 bp, 10 predicted proteins | sample GrowelOW334metaG_FD_119756 | JGI IMG/M metagenome (GOLD analysis project Ga0172379, IMG submission 119756) | Groundwater microbial communities from an aquifer near a municipal landfill in Southern Ontario, Canada - Groundwater well OW334 metaG | ecosystem: Environmental > Aquatic > Deep... | reverse complement strand
TGTACGGCCGATACGGATTGCGGTACTCAAATTTGTTGTCCGGCCCATACTTATAAAGGCGGTCGTTGCGCTGATACAGTAGCCGCCTGTTTCGTAGATATTCCTACTTCGGTTTTTGAGTGGAGTTTTAGCACTGGTTTTAGTACTTCCACTAATCCCTTTAATTATAGTTGTTCGGGCCTAGCTCAATATTATGGTTCTTGCCAGACCGGTGCGACTTGTCCTAATGTTCCCGGCTCTTGCTCTCCTTATGCCGGTGGCGGCCAGAAAATGGTAGCTGATTGTAATTATAACTGTTCTAATCTGACGGGTTGCGGCTTGCTTGGTGCGGAATGTCATTATGATTCCAGTTTAAATAAATGTGTTAAAAATGAGGCCGCCGGGAATTGCGATTTGGCTAAGACCATTTCTTATACTTTAGGCGGTAAAGATTACCAAACCACGGGAAGTTGCAATAAAGATAACCACTGGGAAATAAATTTAAGTTCTTCTTGCCCCATCGGTTGGAATAAAGTCAGCGCTAATAAATGTGTGGATTTAACTTCTGATTGCACTATTTGCCCGTCTGATTTAAATTGTGAAAAGATCAATTCGACTGATAGTAATGGGCATTGTGTTTCTCCTAGGGTTTGTCCGACTGGTGCGACCTGTGTAGAAAATTTCAAAGATGGCCAAGATAAATGTGTTGTGCCCGATCAACCCTCTTGTGATTGTTGTTGCTCGATTGGTCAAGATGCTCGCGATTGCTGTGCTCCCTTAAAATGTGAAGGAAGCTGCGGAGCGGATACGGGTAGAACTAATGGGGTGACTTTGGGCCGGTGCGGTGGCTGCAAGGCGGCCGGTGATACCCCAGAGGTCCGTGATGCAGCTTGTAATTGTTCCGGCCACAGCGGTCAATTCTGTGATACTAATAATTCGGAGTTCCCTAATGGTGTTTGTAGCGATTGTTCTAGCCTCAGCGGTTCGGAGTGTACTGATCATAGTAGCGCCTGTTGTCTTGATGCTAAAAAAACAGCGACGACAACCGATGATATTTGTCGCGGCGGAGATGGAAGTTTAATAACCGAGGATAAATTAGCGCCGAGCTATGGTTATTGCGCTTATTATAATTGCCAAAGTACTAATTCCGTTCCCCCTGGTGATCCGACCAAATGTGCTTCTTCTACGCCGGTTAAAATAGGGGATTATTCTAGTGTGGCTACTTGCGTGAGCGATTGTTCCCAGTCTGACCCCTGCGCGGGAATAACTAGTTTAAGTGAATGTCAAAAACATAGCCGCTGTTGCTTTGATTCTAAGATCGCTAGTAGCACTAAATGTCGTTTAGGAGAATCAATCGCTAGTAGCACTAGCCCCTCCGATAACGGTTACTGTGCTTATTATGATTGTGCCGCCTCAACTCTACCGGGAGCCCCCCTGACTTGCGCTTCTTCTACGCCGTTAAAATTGGGTGCTTATAATAATCTTGATTCTTGTAATCGTTATTGTGCTGATCCGCCCTCGGGACCAGATCTATCTTGTGCCGGCCAAGCCACCTCCACTTGCGCCAGTGAGATTTGTAATTCTTACGGTTTCGGATGTTTTTCTCCTGACGGGCAATTGGGAGTAGTCGCGGCAGATTGTGGTACTTGTTGCTGCCAGCCGGGGGTCGATGACCATTGTGCCGACATTAATTCTAAATTAAAATGTTTGGCCGATAAGGGTAATTGTACCGGTGCTAGTCGCGGACTATGCTGCGGTTGCGTCAGTGATACTGAGTGTGGCACGCCGGAAACCATCGGTTGTGGAGCTGACACTTGCTGTCATAGCCGTCCAGAAATAGCTTCAACTTCTCCAGCACATTTAGCCGACAAGGTCTGCCGAAATGCTGTTGTTAAGGTGGATTTTAATACGAATATGGATCTCGCCAGTTTTAATAGTAATGTTTTATTATTAGAGGAGCGTGATTATGGTAGTGGTGTCTGTCCCGCCGGAACCTTCGTGGCTAGCGGTGATTCCTTGTCTGATTTATTAGCATCAAAAAATAAAAATTCTTTAGCCGTTTTATTAGGACGCCTGGCTACCGGTTTTACTAAATTATCTCACCGATTATCTGGTTCCGCTTTAGCCGACATCCCGAGTGCCAGTAAATTATATTGTGCTATTTCTGGAACAGCGGTCGGGGAAAATCATGGTGAAACTGCTTCTTTGATCTTTTCGCCGCAAAAATTATTAACCCCGGCCACCAATTATTATCTCGTGGTCAAAGGAGACGAAGATTTAAATAGTAAGACCGGTGTTATAAGTTTCGAAGGAATTGGTTTCAATGGTTTAGGTTATCTTGATTCGGCGACGGGTAGCTATGTCGAGGGCGAAACTATTAAATTTAATAACCGTAGTTACAAACAGGCGCAGATCATTAAATTTACGACTTTATCTAATCAGGGTCCCAGTGCCGGAATCTGCGCAGTTGATAAGGTTGTGGTCGCTCCCGATTCCTATCTTTTTAAAACAACTGCTAATAGTTTAGAGGAAAATGATAGTAATCCGGTCAACGCCACTTTTGATACTAAACCGGATCGGGATAAGGTTTTTACCGCTTTAGCTTATAGCGCTGATAAGCAGATCCTCCAGCCAGTCACTGGTTATTTCTGGGATTGGAATTTTGTCATTAATAATACCGGTATTGCTTCCTTCAACCCGGTCGCCGGTTTAGCTAATAATAAAGTTTTAGTGACAGCGAAAGATGGTATAACCGACGGAGAAACTAAGATTACAGCGGCCATCAAAATGAACCGTTTCCTGACTGGTTGTGTCAGCGGAAATTGTTCCTGTCAGGGCTCTAATTGCAGTAATAATTGTTGTAATGCTTTTTCTGGCGGTGACAATTTTAACGCGGCCGGAAATATTTATGTTTTCCTCTGTAGTAACCCTTGGCCACCAGTCGGAGTAACCGGTAATTGGTCGCCCTGGGTTGATAATTGCCAAGGAGCGATAGGTGGTAATTGCGAAGATTATAACTATAAGTTTTATTATTGTCGTGATGCCGGTCAAAATGGGACGCAAGATGATCTGCCGGCTATTATTAATCAGGCAGTGGTTCGCGGTCAAAGCAGTGATTTGATCTGCAGTGCCGATCGAACGCCCTGTACCGCCGTCGACAGCCTGTGCGGACCGGATAAAAATGGCGACAGTAATCCCGACGGTTTATGTATTTGGAATATCCTTAAAGAATCCTATTTTTTCCGGGAAGCAATCCTATCCGGCGGGGAAATAATCAGCGCCATCGATCAACAGACCGGGGGAGTAGTTAAGATAAATTGGCGTTCCGCCGCTAATCAAGTTGATTCTTATAAGATTTATTATTTGAAGTCAGGTAAGGGGACGATGTTTACTAAAGAAGTAAAAGCTAATGCCGTTTGTACCACCTTAGGATCGACCAACGAATGTAATACTATTATCAGCGGTTTAACCAACAATATTCCTTATGTCTTTAAAGTCAGCGTGATTTCTATCAATAAAACCGAGAGCCAGTTGTCCGCGGAAAAAACAGCGACGCCGACCGATAAAACTGGGCCCTCTGTACCAGTCGGACTGCAGGAAATGCTTATTGCCAGTTCCACTTTGAAATTTACCTGGACCCTTAATAGCGACGATACTTCTTTTTACCGATTATATCATGGAGTTTTACTGAACCAATATGGAGAATCTTTTGATTCGGCTAAGGCCGCTACCAGCCTAAGCTTTCAACTTGATCAGTTTCCGCTCGGCTCTAATTATTTCGCTCTCACGGCGGTTGATAGTAGCGGCAATGAAAGCCCTAAAACCGACGCCGTGGGAGTAATCCGTTAATAAATCGATTAGCCTTTAACATATGACCAGGAAAAATAAATTTAGCTTGGGTTTAATCGCAATTTCCATTGTCCTGTCTTTATTTATTTTCCAGGACTCTTTCGCGCAATCTGATTCTTCTGACGCGATTGGCGTTCGTATTGTCCCTAACCCGAATCACTATAGTATCAGCCGTTGGTATGAAAGCCAGGGGTTCCAGGGATCTCCTCAGGCTCTCTTGGTTGATGGCTATGAGGCGATAAGAGACGGTCGGACGGTTTATGTTAACGCCGCTAATATTGATTTGACTGGTCGAAAAATTTACACGAATATTTATTTGATTTCTTATAATCAGAACTCAGCTCCTAATACGGTTGATATTCTTGGTCAGATCGTTTCTCACTGGAAGTTTAACAATAATTTATCCCAAGGCCCTTCGGCTACTTGCGCTATTTCTTCTTTAAGTTGCACTACCGATGTTGATTGCGTTAAAGATTCAGCTTGTGCTATTACCGGTGTCGCCTCCAGTTCTTGCGTCTTAAAGAGTCCTAAGAATTGTTTAGTAGATACTGACTGCCCAACTAATTTTTTCTGTGATAACCTTAAATCGCAAATTACCCGGGATGTGAAACGCCTCGGTCAGCTAGAAGAATTAAAAGAAGCTTTAGCTAACTTTAAAAAAGTTAATAATCGTTTTCCGTCCCTCTCGGCTGGTACTTATTTGGCCGGTCATAGCATTTCTCTTTGGCCGAGCTGGGCTCAGGTACTCTTAAGCGATCTAGCCCTCCCCCAAAATTTTATTGATCCGGTGAATCGTTTGGGCGCTTGCCCTAACTATGATCAAAAAACTTGCTGGAATAAAGATACCCAAAAATTTATCTATGATCCGGCCGCCAGTTCATTGACGTTGCCGGCTGGTAGTTATGCTTTTGTTTATTCCACCGACTCCCAAGGTTCTAACTATAATCTTTGTGCTACCTTGGAAAGTCGCCACCCTTCTTTAAATTATCATTTTTCGCCCAATGATCCGATTAGCTCTAATTGTGTTACGGCGGGAATCATTTCTGGTGGGCAAGCAATCAATACCGCCCCGCGACTGGTTGAAAAATCATTGACAGGCGAGACGGGTCGGGAATTTAATGGATTTATTAAAGTGATTGATACGGAAAATAATCCACTTAGTTGGTCGATCGCTAAGATCGGCGCTTGGGCCGGCTGGGTTGAGGGGCCGATCTTAATTGATACCAGCAATCCTAATCAAAAAAAGGTTTACGCTAAAACAGCTGGTCCGAAAGGAACTTATGATATGACCCTGACGGTAAGCGACGGCCAAGGCGGAATATTAACGACTTCAACACCGATAACGATTTTTTCTTCCGCTCTTTCCCTGGAAGCAGCTGATGCTGAATATGTATTAGATCCCGTTAATAATTTTGAATATAATTTTTCTTTTGGTGGCAATAGTATTATAAACCCCTCTTCCGCCTATAGCATATCTTTAGTCAATGGCCCTTTTAATCTATTAAGCTCCTTCACTAAAAGTTTTTCTGTCATCGCCAATAATAAATATCAGGTTAGTTATCGCGGTTTGATTTCAACCTCCACTAAATTTTATCAAGATACGGATTTCCGATATAACGCCTCGGTGGCGGGTAGTAGCGATGCTACTAATAAAATTTTTACGATCAAGGTAAAAGTTGAAAATCCAGTTTTAAATTTAAGTTGCGCTGACTCGGTCCGGATCGGAAAAACTTACGATTGTCTTTTGGGTTCCGCTACTCAAGGTAATCACACGATTAATTACTCCGGCAGCGGATATCCAACTGGATTAAGTATTATTAATCGAAATTTAACTGGTACTCCGACCGCTACTGCCGCCGGAGCTAGAGTAATTATTAAAGCGACTAATGAGTATGGCGCCTCCTCTACTAAACCCTTTACTTTAAAAGTCGTTAATTATTGCGGTGATGGTATAAAGCAAGGGCCGAATATGGAAGAACGCGGCGGTCCCTATAATGATGGTTATGAGGATTGTGATGGAACCGATGGAGTTACGACTGACCCGGCGCAAAGTGGGATTAGTAAACAATATGGTTGTAAAACCACAGCCACTTCGCCCCGCCCCTATCCGATTTTAACTAATGACCAATGCGTTTTCTTGTCGCCAACCGAAGGTGGCGGTTATTGCGGAGACACTTTCTGCCAAGTATTATACGAAACTGCAACTAATTGTGCTAAAGATTGTGGCACCGGCGCAGTCACTCTCCCGCCCATTACTATCAGTGGTCATATCACTGATTATATGACTGGAGATTTTTTAAATGGTGTCAGCGTAGTCATTACGAATAATGGTGGGGCTACTATCGGTAGTACCACCACAGATTCCAGCGGTGGCTATTTACTAGCTATTACTTCATCGTCGGATAATTATATTATAACCGCCTCTCTTTTGGGATATAGTGACGGGACAGAGAGTTTTACCCCTAATTCGAATCAGACCATTGATTTTATTCTAGCTTCCCCTAGTCTCGCTGGCGTCGCCAGGATGCAATTGAGTTGGCACGTTAATCCGGCGCCGCCTGATCTTGATTCGCATCTTAAATTCCAAAATAATCATATTTACTATTTGAATCAATGCGATGCCAGAATCGGCGCTAATTGCGACCTACTTAGAAGTACGGCTAATTTAGATCGCGATGATATTAACTATGTCGGCGATCCGGACGGCGATCCTAATAATGGTTTAGAGAATGTTAGAATTGTCACTTATAAGAGCGGAGCGATTTATAAATATTATATCCATGATTATACGGACGGTTATAGTAATTGTAAGTTCAACGGAGCGACAGTCGATGTCTTTAACGGCGGCGGCCGAAAAATAAAAACCTATAGTGCTCCGGTCGGTAATTCTAATAAGTGTTTTTGGTATGTTTTTGACATGGATAGCACCGGTCGGATTACCGATCGTAATATCGCTACCACCACGGCTCCTTGTATCTCGCCCTCCTGTAATCCTAATTAAAAACCTCTAATTTTTATTTTATGCCCTTTACTCTTCCCAAGATTAAAAATAAGAATACTATGATTATCTTAGCCGTAATTTTAGTAATTATAATTATCTTAGGACTATTCGTTTTTTTCGGCAGTAGAGACAGCGGTTCGGAATCTCTCCAATCTAGCTCCTTAAATGGTCAGAATTTACCGACGCCGGAATTCCTCAGTACTGCGGAAAAAGAAAAATTCGGCCTACCATCCGAAGCCCAAGTCCAATCGCTAAAACGAGACGCCGCTGGACAGGTGCTAGTTTATAAAATCATCCGTTCTGACCAAGACATCGTAGTAGACCCCGCAAAAATTACGCCGCTTAGCCCGCGTCAAAAATCCTCACCGCTTAAATAGTCGACAATTTCTAACCTCGTCCCTAGTAAAGATTGGAGTTATTAGCTATAATTTAGATAAATAATAACTAAGTAGAAAAATATGTTTAATGATTTAAACAATCCTAATAATCAGGGGCATTCTCCAGTTGATGACATTTTTGCCGAAACTGATAAGACCCAAGAAGGGAATCAAACTAGCAATGCCGCTGCTAACTCCGGGATTGAAACAAGGAGAGTCGGTTTATCGGCCAGTGATGGAACGATTGAAGAAGGTAGTGAAAAATTAGCTGATAATAAATGGTTTAAGATCAGTTTAATCGCGGTGATTGTCGCTATTATAATTTTAGGCGGTTATTTAGTTTATAGTAAATTTTTTAAGGCCAATACGGAATTAGCCGCCAATCTCCCCGCCCCGGTTTCCAATACTCCCGAAGTTTCTTCTACTCCTAAATCAGATGGATCGTTTGTTGCTCCCGTTGGCAATGAGACAAAAACAGCAACAACTAGCTTGACGGAACAGCCGACAACCATCCCTGAAATACCGGGAGTTAACGCTCCGGTTGCTGTTATCTCCACTAGTTCTGAAGTAATCACCCCCCCTGTCCCTCTGATTGATTCCGATAGTGACGGATTGACTGATACTGAAGAGAGCGCGGCTGGCACTAATATTAATGTTATCGATACGGATAATGATGGTCTAAGCGATTACGAAGAAGTTAAAATCTATCACACTAACCCCCTCAGCGCTGATTCCGACGGTGATAGCTATTTAGATGGGGCTGAAGTTAAGGGTGGCTATGATCCTAATGGTCCCGGTAAATTGATCAAACCGGCCAGTACTCCTAAAACTTCTGGTGCCAAGTAGGAATATTTCTCGTTATGTTGAATAATAACTTAAACAATAAATCGCCCCTGCGTTTACGGGCGGCCGGTTCTAAGTTGGAGCCACATTTATCCCTTAATCTCCATACTATGCCCCAGACCGTAGGTAGCCATTTCTTAAAATGGCTATTTTTGGGATTATTAGTTTTTGGTTTAATGGTTTTAATAGCTTTTTTGATTTTCTGGCCATAATTTATGTTTAGAAAAAAGAAGCAAGAAAAGAAAAAAGAAGAACAGAATCAGGAAGAAGCAAAGCAACTTAATTCTGACTTGATTGTTCATAACATGCCTAAGGCTAGTAAACTCAGCGGTCTTTTTTCTAGTCCCTCTTTAAATTCTTCCCGTCAGGCGGGGCCTGGCGAGTCTTCCAGCGGTTCGGAATTATCTATCCGCCCGAAGTCTAATTTTAAGATGGTCGGTTCAATAATCATCGTCGGTGGACTGGTCTTTATTGGGATAATAGTTTATTTTAGTTATCGTTTTATCATCTTTCCCGCTACTAACCAGAACGTTGAAACTATCGTCACGCCAACCCCGGTAAATAAGGTTGTCGCTACCAGCACCCCCAATCCACTGGTTGATGTCTCTCCGACTACCGATTTATCGGCGGCGACGACTACAGAGGTCAGTCTGACAACGACTACTCCCATCATGAGTTCTGACGCGAACGATGTCAGCGTCGGTTTATTAACATTTCCCGATAGCGACGGCGATAGTTTAAACGATGGTGAAGAAATAATCTTAGGCACTAACGCCACCTCAACCGATACCGATAGTGATAGTTATTCTGACTCCGCGGAAGTACTCAGCGGGTATAATCCGGTCGGAAGTGGTAAATTAAATACCAATCTTAATTTAGCCACCTATACTAATGCCATTTTCGATTATAATACCCTATACCCGAAAACTTGGCCGGTTAAAGCCCTTAATAATGAGGCGACCGTGATTTTTACGGCTCCGGACGATTCTTTAATCCAGATTTCCACCCAGGACAATTCTGATCAGGCCGGGATACTTAGCTGGTACGAAGAATCTTTTCCGGATATTACGGTGACTTACGATAAAGTCCGAAGTACTTATAGCTGGGAAGGGATTATGGGAGCGGATGGATTAAATTTTTATTTAACCGATAAGAAGCGGACTAATATTTTTGTTATTTCTTATATTCCCGCCGTGGAAGGGCGTATCGCTTACCCGAATATTTTTCAATTGATAATTAATTCTTTATTTATAAAATAATTTGCTTACCAGGGTGAGATAAATTAAAAAACTCCACGCTTAAGCGCGGAGTTTTTAAATAGTAGTTTGATCCAATTAAGATTTTAATCCGATGATCTTATCAACAATTCCGTATTTAGCCGCTTCTTCAGCGGTCATAAAATTGTCGCGGTCGCTGTCATGCTCAACCGTTGTTACTTTTTGTCCGGTGTGGAGCGCTAGGATCTGATTCATTTTATCTTTAATTTTTAAAATATGTTCCGCTCGAATTTTAATATCAGAAGCTTGGCCTTCGGCTCCGCCCATGACCTGATGGATCATAATTTCACTGTTCGGAAGAGCGAACCTTTTACCTTTTTGGCCGGCGGCCAAGAGGACCGAAGCCATTGACGCTGCTAATCCGACACAAATCGTGGAGACATCGGATTTGATGTATTGCATGGTGTCATAGATCGCCAGTCCGGCCGAAACCGAACCGCCGGGAGAGTTGATATAGAATTTAATATCTTGGTCTTTATTTTCAGCATCTAAAAACAAAAATTGGGCAATCACGATATTAGCAACATGATCATCTATGGCTTCACCTAAAAATATGATTCGATCTTTTAAAAGTCGGGAGTAAATATCATAGGCTCTTTCGACTTGGCCTTCCTTTTCGATGACGGTTGGGATTAATGGCATATAGATAAAAAATTAATTATTCAGACTATAATTATAAGGAAAATTAGGGTTTTTTGAAATATTGACTAAATAATGATTATGTGATAATGTTTAATGTTCTAGTTTTTTAACAATTTATCTAGAAAGATTTAGCTTTAATTAGATAAAAAATAACTAATCAATTACCAATTAATCCCATAGGAGTAGAAATGAAAAGAATACTTTCCATTTTGATTTGTACCATATTAATCAATCTAATTCCCGTTTCCATTCCAGCCCAAGAGCGATATATTGCTAGAGCTGAGAATAGTATTCTGCAAAAATTGGGGATTACCAAAAGTACCTCAATTATGTCAATGTCGTCTGATTCCCCGGATTGGCGGATCTTTACAGTCAAAGACACATTGATAATAAATAATTTAAAAAAGGCTGGTATTTATGTGGAGCCAGACAGAAAGGCTAAAATTTCTTTATCTGACGATAGTCTTTCTAATAAGCAGTGGGGATTAACTGGAAGCAACGGTTTATGGCGAGGTAATTTTACTGGAGCCTGGGCTATCAGCGAAGGGGATAAGAGTGTAAAAATTGGTATTATAGATACCGGCTCGCCCCTAAAAAATGGGATCTGGACACACCCTGATTTAGATAGTTCTAGGTTTACTGCCCTGAGTTTTATGACTCAGGCTGATTCGGATAATGTCGTAACAGATTTTAGTGGGCATGCTACCCATATCGCCGGCGTTATTGGTGCGACTAAAAATAATCACATCGGTGTGGCTGGGATTGATCAACATTGCCAAATCTATACCTACAAAGTGTTCTCTAGATATGGTTCGGGGTGGTATTCTGATATCGCCCAAGCGATATATAGAGCGGTCCACGATGGGTGCCAGATACTCTCTATGAGTTTTGGTGGTGCGCATTTTTCCCGCGCTCTGGAAGACGCAATAATTTATGCTAACCAACACAACGTGGTGTGTATAGTCGCAGCCGGAAACGACGGTAGTGAAATCGGTTCATATCCCGCTTTTTTCAGCCGTTTCTCTACTAATTCAAATTATCGGACTGGACTTCCTAACATCATTAGCGTAGGAGCGATTGATGATTTTGGATTAGTCGCCGGGTATTCTAATAGAGGCTGGTTTGTTGACGTTTATGCGCCAGGAGGAATCGGCGGATATCCGTTTGCTAATTCCGGAAATATTTTAAGTACTTTCCCAAATTACGATTGCGAATTAGGGAAAGCTGATTCCGTTTGGCATTATGAGAATGATACTTTAGTAGTAACTAAGCGAATCCCGGCTCAAAAAAAATACGGTTATCTTGCGGGAACCAGTATGGCGACGCCGTTCGTTACCGGGGCAGCCTCCTTAATGCTCGCCGCTAACCCTTCTTTAAAGCCTAAAGATATTCGTCGAATTTTAATGGAAACTGCGGATGTGATCATGACCACTAATGGTCCGGTTCCTATCTTAAATCCGGCTGAGGCGGTTCGGACGGCAAAAAATGGTGGCATAATATTAGCTATTGCAGAACAACCCATTGCCAAAGATTTTACATTAAATCAAAATTACCCCAACCCCTTCAATCCCGCTACTACTATTAATTATTCTTTGCCGCAGAGTTCCTTTGTCACCTTAAAGGTTTATGATATTCTAGGCAGAGAAGTGGCTAGCCTGGTTAATGAACAAAAATTAGCCGGTAGTTATCAACTAGATTTTAATGGTAGCCAATTAGCTAGTGGAACCTATATTTATCGATTATCAGCTGGCAATTTTGTTCAGGTCAAAAAAATGATTCTGATGAAGTAATTAATGCCAGTTGTATATCAATTTCAAGCACCTGAAATTCATAGCCCGTTGATTTATGTCGACGGGTTTTTTAATACTTAACCCCCTTGATTTTTATTTTTAACTATTCTAAGATAAAAACAGTTTAGCTAATATATAAAAGAAAGTCTGTTTATCCCGCTTGGCGGGTCTTATTTTAAGCAAATTTATGTCATTTATCCAAAAATTCTCTAAATTATCAGCCCGGGCCAAGGCCTGGTGGTTATTGCTTATTATCGTGGTTTTTACGGTCATGGTCGGCCTAGCCGTTGGCGGCGGTTACTACAATAATTTCGCCAAAAATTTGGCTGCTAAAACTAAGCAAATAGTAGTTTTGCCTCAAGTTACCGATATTCCTTTCAGTTTAGGCCTTGATTTACAAGGTGGTGCTCACTTAGTTTATAAGGCTGACGTCAGCAATATCCCCGAGATTGATCGGGCTGGCGCCATGGATTCTGCTCGTGATGTTATTGAACGCCGAGTCAACGCTTTCGGCGTCAGTGAGCCGATGGTTACTGCTAATCGAGGGATAACCGGCGATTATCAGATTATTGCCGAATTAGCCGGAATTAAGGACGTTGGCGAAGCGATCAAGACCATCGGTGAAACGCCGATTTTGGAATTCAAGGAACAAGGAGCGACTACTGCTCAAGCTGTAAAGATTGCCAGCTCCACTCCCGGAACCTCTACGCCAGTTAATTTGGATCTTAATACGGCCTGGAAAAATACGGAACTCAGCGGGAAATACTTAAAGAGAGCTTCTGTCCAGTTTAATCCCAATGACGGTTCTCCTGAGGTATCTTTAGAATTTAATGCCGAAGGAGCAAAATTATTTGAAGATATTACCGGGCGTAATATTGGTAAGCCGGTGGCGATATTCTTAGACGGTTATGTCATCAGCGCCCCGACAGTTAACGATAAGATTACCGGCGGCAAAGCTTCAATTTCCGGTAATTTTAATGTGGAGGAAGCTAAATTATTAGTAACCAGATTAAATTCCGGTGCTTTACCCGTTCCGATTACTTTAATTTCTCAAAAGACCGTGGAAGCTAGTTTGGGTTCCCGGTCGATTGATAATAGCCTTAAGGCCGGGCTGATCGGTTTATTGTTGGTTTCTCTCTTCATGATTCTTTATTATCGTTTACCGGGATTTCTTTCCGTATTATCCTTATTGGTTTATGGTTTGACGGTTTTGGCCATTTTTAAAGCCTTGCCAATTTGGTTGGCAATTATCTTAGTCATTATTATGGTCGGGCTAATCTTTTATACTTTTAATGAGCTCAAGATATTTAACGGTATTTTAGCTCTCTTATTCATTGTTATCGGATTCTTGTTATTTTTCTATGCCATAAAACCAGTGACCTTATCACTTTCTGGCATCGCCGGTTTTATCCTTTCTATCGGTATGGCGGTTGATGCTAATATTTTAATTTTTTCTCGAACTAGAGAGGAATTAAAAGCCGGAAAGTCGGTCAGTCAGGCGGTTAATGATGGTTTTAAGCGGGCTTGGCCGTCTATCCGCGACGGTAACGTTTCCACGATCATTACCTGTTTAATCCTGATGTTTTTTGGTACTTCTACCGTCCAGGGTTTTGGTACGACCCTATTTATCGGTATCGCTGTTTCGCTTTTTAGCGCCATTGTTATCACCCATACTTTATTCGTGATTATTTTGGGCGATTGGTTGGAGAAGAGAACTTGGCTTTTGGGCGTCCATCGTCCTAAGACGGAAGATTTAAATAAATAAAAATAATATGATCTATCAGATTATCCAAAAAAGAAAAATATTTTTAACCCTCTCCAGCCTGGCGGCCGTCCTTTCAGTTCTGGCCCTCATTTTTTGGGGCTTGAATTTTGGCATCGATTTCACCGGCGGCAGTTTATTAGAGGTACAATACACTAATTATCAACCGACGATTACCGAAATCCAAACTAGCCTCAAAGAATCCGGCCTCCATAATTTGGTCGTCCAGCCGACTAATGATTCCGTGATTTTACGTTTTCAGGAAAATACGGAAAGCGCGCATCAGACTGCGGTAGAAAAATTGCGAGCTTTGATCAAAGATAAGAAGGATGCTTCTTTTAAAGAACTCCAGTTTGATTCGGTCGGACCGTCTATCGGGCAAGAACTTAAGAGTAAATCCTTTAACGCTACCGCCCTAGTATTCATCATGATTATTATTTATATTTCCATAGTTTTTCGGAAAGTATCTAAACCTGTCGCTTCTTGGAAATACGGGGTCGCCGCGATTATCGCCTTGATCCATGATATTTTATTTATCTTGGGAGTATTTTCTGTTCTCGGCCATTTTTATGGGGTGGAAGTTAATACCCCGTTCATCGCTGCGGTCTTAACAGTGTTAGGCTACAGCGTCAGCGATACGATCATTGTTTTTGATCGGATCCGTGAGAATTTACCTAAGAGCCAAGAGGATTTTGAAAATACTATCAATCGCAGTATCAATCAGACTTTAACCCGTTCTATCAATACCTCATTTTCCGCTATCTTAGCTCTGTTAGCCGTTTTATTCCTTGGTGGTGATACGATCAAGGATTTTGCTTTAGCTTTGATTGTCGGAATTTTCGTCGGTACTTATAGCTCAATCTTTGTCGCCAGTCCGGTTTTAGTCGTCTGGGATAAAATGGTCCGTAAATAGAATTTTCCTTATATTAAACAATAATCATTGAAAGGTCCGCTTCTATTTCCGCCGACCGGCGGGTAATGGATGGCGGACCTTTTTTTATCTGATATAATATTACCTATGAAGCTTACCTTCCATTTTTCTAAGATTTCCGGTCAGGAAATTTTGGATTTATTAATTGAATTCGCTTATTTAGCGGTTATTTTTTTAATTCCACTCTGGTTTTCTTATTGGTTCCCGACTTATAATATTTTTGAACTTAATAAAATCATTTTATTTCAGATTTTAGTTTGGCTATTATTTTTGTTTACCATCCTGAAGATTATTTTATTAGACTTTAAGTTAGTAATCTCAACTTGGAAAATTTTAAAAAAATATTGGTTGATTCCCACGGTATTTATTTTAGGATTAGGATTAATTACTTTAAACTCGTCGGATTTGCCTCTAAGCTTCTACGGAACCATAGAACGTCAGCAGGGATTAAGCAGCTACGGTCTATATTTTTTATGGTTTATTCTAATCAGTTTTAATTTAATTTTAATTAAACTCCAGACCTTAGGGACGGATCAACTGGCCGATAAGATAAGACGAATTATTATGACCGCCGTCTTATCCGCGTCGTTAGTGGCGCTCTATGGAGTTTTACAAATATTTAATATTGATTTTTTGTCTTGGCCCTATGAACCATATTTGACCCATCGGACGATTTCTTCTTTGGGCCAGCCTAATTTTTTAGCCTCTTGGCTCCTGTTAGTAATTCCTCTGACGATTTATCTGTTCTGGCGGAGCCGGGGTTTGATTTGGCGATTCGTTTATTTTTTAGCGCTCATCATCCAAGGGCTTTGTTTTTTTTGGACGGGCAGTCGGGGCGGAGCAGTAGCCATAATCATGACGGCTTTTGGGCTGTTAATATATTTTTTACTATCCTCCCGGTGGTCGATCCGAAAGAAGATTTTCCTTATTGTAATTTTTGTGCTGATTAGTTTATCAACGATTTTTATTCTTGATATTTTTTCCCATGGTCGTATTCGTGAGTTAGCTAGGATTGATTATGGCTCACTGGGGGCCCGCGTAAATCTTTATACAGCCGCGTTAGAAAGTCTACCCGGTCACTTATGGTTGGGCTATGGTTTGGAAAATATTGAGAATACTTTTATTACTCATTATACGCCGGATTGGGCCATCTACGGCACTATCGGCCAATCAGGTGATCGAGCTCATAATTTAATTTTAGATATCTGGCTGACGACCGGTATTTTCGGTTTGTTAATCGTCTTTTTATTTTACGGTTTCTTTTTTAAGCTGGCACGAAAAAATTTAGTTGATCATAAAAATCCCGCTTTGGTCCTGGCTCTAGCTGGCGGCGTTTTGGCCTATTTGTTTTCCCTACTTTTTAGTTTTTCTATTCCGACCGGAGAAATTTATTTATGGCTTTTTTTAGCCCTGCTGATAATAATAAGCTTAGATAATCCCGGAGATAAAATTAAAACGATTAATGAAGAAACGAAACTCGATCGCCAGTCCAAGGAACGAAAATTTTTTCTAGTTAGAACCTTAAAAATTGGACTAGTTATAATCGCGGTCGTTATTGTTTATTATCAAATTGATCGGGCGCTTAAAAGCTTGATGGCCGATTATTATTCTAATCGGATAAATATCGTTTTAGCCGAACGAGATTATTTTACAGTTTTAGTCTTAGCTGATTATCAGCGCAATCTGCAAATCAATTCTGTCAACCAAGAATCCTATGATTTATTTCTAGGAGATCGACTTAGCGATTTTTATCCCCCCGGGGACGAATTAGCGACGCGAAAAATGGTCGCTGAAAAATTACGAGAATTGGATAATGATCTCCCGCCGATCGGTTATAAAAATCTTTTTGTAAAAGCGAAAATCAATAAAATTTTAAATAATTTTTCAGTCGCCCACGGATATCTTCAAAAAATTATAGCTTTAACCCCGTCTTGGCCCCCGGTGTATTGGGAATTGGGAGAATTAGAATTAAAACAGGGGAAATTAGAAGCCTCTTTAGCGGCTTTTAATTCGGTTTTAGCCAATTTACCGTCAGCTGGTGATTCCCGATTAAACGAAGAGCATCGACAGGGGATCTTAAATTATCAGTATCTGACTTTTTCCAAAATTGGCGATATTTATTTTTTCCAGAAAGATTACCAGCGAGCGGAGGAATTTTATCGTCGCGCCCATCAAAGTAACCCGACTGACTATACGATCTTGAAAAAAATTGCCGATACTTATTATTGGCGGGGCGATAAAGCGGAAGCGATAAGATTATGTCGCCATGGCTGGCAGCGTAGCCCTCAAGATTATAATTGGCCCTTAGCGCTTTATGGGCTTTATCAAGAGAGCGGCGATCTTAAACAAGCGAATTTTTATTTAAACGAAGCGAAGCGACTCTCCCCTCAACCGCTGGAACTGAAGTAATAAATATATGGAATGTTGGATTTGTGGCAGCCCAAAAAATAAGACAGTTTTCCAAGAAGACGGCATCGCCATAAAAAGATGCCTAAACTGCCGTCACGTTTTCTCGGCTTTTGTCCCCGCCGCTAAAATTAATGAATATTATCCGGCCGATATTGCTAGGCTTGATCATTATTGGTGGCGCGAAGCCCATCAAAAAATGTATCAGGCTTTTATCGCCCGGTTTCTAAACGGAAAATCTGGGCGACTCCTTGATTTTGGTTGCGGCTTAGGGTATTTTTTAAAGGAGATTTCTAATCGTCCGATTAGCGCTCAGTGGG
>Ga0172379_10005730_pt1 | contig 17177 bp, 15 predicted proteins | sample GrowelOW334metaG_FD_119756 | JGI IMG/M metagenome (GOLD analysis project Ga0172379, IMG submission 119756) | Groundwater microbial communities from an aquifer near a municipal landfill in Southern Ontario, Canada - Groundwater well OW334 metaG | ecosystem: Environmental > Aquatic > Deep... | reverse complement strand
TCTACCGACATTCTAACCGGGGTTATCAAGGCCAATATTCCAAGTCGCATAGCCTTTAACGTAGCGTCACAAATTGACTCGCGGGTAATTATTGACCAGGCCGGGGCGGAAAAACTGGCCGGCCGGGGCGACATGCTTTTTGTACCGCCAGATCTAAACAAGCCGGTTAGAATTCAGGGTTGCTGGATTAGCGATGCGGAAATTTCCAAACTGGTGGATTGGCTTAGGAATACCGGTTTTATTCCGGATTACAAAGAAGAAGTTCTGGACACGCCCGACGAGGACACAAGATCCGGCGCTACGATCGAGGGCAAGGAGGTAGACGAGCTGTACGCTCGAGCTAAAGAAGAGATAACTCTGGCGGGGAAAGCGTCGGTGTCGTTTCTGCAAAGGAGACTGTCGGTGGGTTATTCCCGGGCTGCTAAGATTATGGATCAGCTGGAGGAAAATGGCGTGGTGTCGGCCCCGGACACCAGCAAGGAGCGGCGGGTGTTGCTATCGCCAAACGCGGATAGCTCAAACATAGATTTTGTTGACAATTTACCAGACCAATGAGAAACTAAAAAGGCTTGACTAACTGCCTATGGACATTCAACTTGTTTTTGTAATCCTAATTGCGCTACTTACCGGGTCGGCTATTGTGGTGAGCGTGTATGTGGTTTTTGTGCTTAAGGACTTTAGAGGAACTATCCACAAAGCCAACAGTATTTTGGACGATGCGCAGAGTGTGACCCGTGCGGTAAAAACCCCCATAGTTAGCGTAATGAGTATTGCTGACGGTGTGGTTAGGGGCATCAGGACCGCTAGAGGCATTAGTTCCATTGTTGGTACGTGGGATAAAAAAGAAAGGGCAAATAAATAGTATGTGTGACTCGCATCATAAAACCGCCACTGCGCTTAGTTTTTCCTTAGGTACTTTAGTGGGTGCGGGAGCAGGCTTGCTGCTGTCCACTCACAAAGGCAAAAAGCTAGTCAAGCGCGTTTGGCAACAGATTGAGCCTTATATTAGCTACGCTGTTGAGAGCGCTAAAGATGAGTATCAGGACTTAAAGCAGAGGGCTGAAGACACATTTGACCAAACGGTGGATCAGGTAAAAGACTTTGCGGCGGCTAGGAGTTCTACCAATACCAAGAAACCCACCAAAAAGGCCCTGTTTAAGGGTGTGTAAGCCGGGTAACCACACAACTCGCGTTCGTGCTATTATTTTGTAATGGCTTTGGTTGCTAACACGTCTCCCCAAATAACCGGCAAAAGTTTCTTGTTTGAGATGCTTGAGACACTGGTGAGTTCCGTGATAGTAATTTTAGTGATTTATTCCACGGTGGCTTTTCCTGAATTAGTAGTGGGGTCTAGTATGGAGCCCAGCTTTTATACCGGCGAGCGCATCTTAGTAGAAAAGCTGTCCAAACATTTTACCCCCTTTAGCAGAGGTGACGTGGTTGTTTTGCATCCGCCGGGAAACGATGCCATAGATTACGTAAAACGGGTGGTAGGCGTTCCCGGGGATGTAGTTAAAATCTACGACTGCAAGGTTTACATCAAAACCGGGGACCAAAGCTTTGTGTACGAAGAAGGCTATCTTAAGGACGATGTGTGTACTCAAGGGGGAGCAAAATTAAAAGATGGGAGGTCGTTTAAAATAGAAGCAGGCAGCTTTTTGGTAATGGGCGACAATCGCGAGCACTCTATGGATTCCCGTGCCTTTGGGCTAGTGTCGGGGGATCGGATAGTGGGTAGAGTGGTGTTTAAATTTTGGCCTCCTAGCAAGGTGGGGTTTATAACCGAGTCGCCCGGTAATGTTGACAGTGCCAAGTGAATGTGATAGCCTAGCCACCAGCGCACGCGGTAATCGTGCCCGTTTCTTTTATACGTATAACTAAAAGCCACATGAGATACGATTTTTCAAAACGAAATGAATTATTGCCTCTAGCCAATTTAACTGGCGTCCAAACCAAATCCTACCAATGGCTGCTTAAAGAAGGGCTGGACGAGGTTTTGGGCGAGGTAGGCACTATAGAGGATTACTCCGGTCGCGGCTGGGTTTTACAATTTTATAACCCTACGTTTGACAAGCCTAATATTACCATTGACAACGCCTTTTTTACCGGAAGAACTTATGACGCGCCTTGGTATCTTAAAGCCACCATTAAGGACTCCATAGAAAAGAAGGAAAAAACTCAAAATATATACATGGGCGACATTCCGGTGATGACTGACCGTGGCACTTTTATCATTAACGGCGTGGAGCGGGTGGTGGTAAGCCAGTTAACACGTTCTGAGGGGGTCTTGTTTACTAGTGAAACCTCGCCTATAACCGGAGCCACGCTTGGTGGCGCAAAAGTTTTGCCCAAAAACGGTGTATGGCTAGAAATTGAAACTTCCAGAACGGGCATTATTAGTGTAAAGATTGACCGCAGACGCAAGCTTGCCATTACTTCCCTACTTAGGGTCTTTGGACTGGTGTCTAACGAGTCTATTAAAAAGGCCTTTGAAGGTGTGGACACTAATCCCGAGACCAATTACATTGATGCTACTCTGGCCAGGGATCCTTCTGCTAATTACGATGAGGCGTGTTTAGAAATATATAAAAAAATGCGGCCGGGTGAACCTTTAGTGTTAGAAAATGCAAAAGCGTTGGTTCACTCTATGTTTTTTAACCCCAGAAGATACAGCCTAGGTAAGGTGGGGCGATTTAAAGTAAACCAAAAGCTCGAGTTGGCTATGCCCAACGACAACAAACATTGGTTAATGTTCCAGGAGGATTTGGTAAAGATTGTCTCCCGAGTTATAGAAATAAATAACGGTTCAGCAGTGGCAGATGACATTGACCATTTAGGCAACAGAAGGGTTAAGTCCATGGGCGAGCTGTTGCAAAATCAGATCCGGATAGGGTTTTTGCAGCTGGAAAGAAACGTTAAAGAGCGCATGAGTTTGCATCCCAGAGAAGTTTTACCGGAACCCTCCGCGCTCATTTCTACCAGAATCATTGCGTCCAAAGTGCACAGCTTTTTTGCTACCGGTCAGCTGTCGCAGCAGCACGACCAACAAAATCCGCTTACCTCTCTTGATCACACTAGGCGACTGTCGCTAATGGGCCCGGGCGGGCTTACTAAGGAACGCGCCAGTATGGCAGTGCGAGATGTTCACTACACTCATTACGGCAAAATCTGTCCGGTTAGATCGCCCGAGGGTCCAAACATTGGGCTTATAACCTACATGACGCAGTATGCAGTGGTAAATGAGTACGGCTTTTTGGAAACACCGTACAGGAAGATAGTGGTAACCAACGGCAAAGCCAAGGTTACGGATACCGTAGTGTACTTGGCTGCCTACGATGAGGACAAGGTTTTTATCGCCGATGCTTCAGCCAAGCTGGACGCTAAAGGCTACATTTTAGACGAACGCATTTCTATGCGCAAAGGCAGCGACTTTGTTATTAGAGGGGCAGAAAACGCGGAGTACATGGACCTTATCCCGCGGCAAATTGTGGGTACCTCTGCGGGTCTTATTCCGTTTTTGTCAAACGACGACGTAAACAGGTCGTTGGTAGCCACGCAACAGATGTCGCAGGCTGTGCCATTAGTAAAACCTGAAGCCCCTATTGTTGGGACGGGTACAGAAGAAGCGGTAGCGCTAAATACCGGGTATGTGGTTGTTGCTGAGGGGGATGGCGAAGTAGTTTTTGCGGATGCCGCAAAAGTAGTAGTACAGTACAAAGACAAGAAGGCCAAGACAGAGTACAAATTGGCTAAATTCATAAAGTCCAACCAAGACACCTGTATCAACCAGGTGGTTAGGGTGGTAACAGGGCAAAAGGTTAAAAAAGGCGTTGTTTTAGCAGAAGGCCCCGGCATAGTTAATAAAGAAGTAGCCATTGGAACTAACATCAAAGCGGCCTACATGATTTGGAGAGGCTATGAGTACGAGGATGGTATTGTTATCTCCGATCGGTTAGTGAAAGATGACATTCTAACCTCCATTCACATTTCTGACTACACCGTTTTAGTGCTAGAGACTAAGCTTGGCCCCGAGGAAATAACCAAAGATATTCCCAATGTATCGGAAGATGCCTTACGGAATCTTGGCGAGGATGGCATTGTAGCCATAGGGTCAAAAGTACGCTCCGGTGACGTGCTGGTGGGCAAAGTGGCGCCTAAAGGTGAAACTGATCTTTCTGCAGAAGAACGGTTGCTGAGGGCGATTTTTGGTGAAAAAGCCAAAGAGATCCGAGACAACTCGTTAACTATGCCTCACGGCGAGCGTGGCGTGGTTATTGGCGTAAAACGAGTGACCAGAGAAGACAACAAGGAATTGCAAAGCGGTGTTATTGAGGAGGTAACGGTGTACGTTGCCCAGCAAAGAAAAATAGAAGTTGGCGACAAACTAGCCGGCCGGCATGGTAACAAGGGAGTTATATCTGTTATCGCACCGGAAATTGATATGCCTCACATGGAGGACGGTACTACCGTGGATATTATCTTTGCGTCCGATACAGTGCTAAAAAGAATGAACGTGGGCCAGATACTAGAGGCTCCTTTGGGTTTTGCTGGCAGGAAACTAAATAAAACCTATACGGTTCCGGTTTTTGAATCGCCGTCGGAAGAAGATTACCAAAAAGAATTGGCGGAGGCGGGTATTCCCGTAACGGGCAAAGTTAAACTTATCGACGGCAGAACCGGCGAGTACTTTGAACACCCGGTGCTAGTGGGAGAAACGTACATCTTGAAACTGTATCACATGGCAGAGGATAAGATGCATGCCAGGTCTACGGGCCCGTACTCGTTAATAACCCAGCAACCTCTTGGCGGCAAGGCGCAGTTTGGCGGGCAACGCTTTGGGGAAATGGAAGTTTGGGCGTTGGAGGCATATGGCGCAGCCAACATTCTGCAGGAGATGCTTACCATCAAGTCCGACGACTTTTCCGGGCGTACTCAGGCCTACCGGTCCATTTTGCAAGGCTTGGACATACCAACGCCCAGCATTCCGGAGTCGTTTAAACTCCTGGTAAGAGAATTAAACGGTTTGGCCTTAGGTATATCGCCTGTGGGCGTGGTAAAAGCGGAGCCATCGGAAACTGAGGCGGTAAGTGCGGAAAGCGTGGACATTGAGAAAGAAGTAAAGGCACAGATGCAAAACTTAGTTGCAGAGGAGGCTAAATGAAATTAATCGGCGACTTAAAAGATTTCTCGGCCCTAAGAATCACGTTGGCTTCGGCCAAGGACATTCTTGACTGGTCGTATGGTGAGGTGATCAAACCGGAAACTATCAATTACAGAACATTTAAACCTGAAAAAGATGGGCTGTTTGACGAACGCATTTTTGGCCCGTCAAAAGACTTTGAGTGTTACTGTGGCAAATACAAACGCATAAGGTACAAAGGCGTTATTTGCGACAAATGTGGCGTGGAAGTTACTCACTCCAGAGTGCGTAGGGAGCGAATGGGGCATATTAAGCTTGCCAGCCCTGTGGCGCATGTGTGGTTCTTTAGAGGCATTCCGTCTAGAATGGCTCTCATTTTGGATATTTCGCCGCGGAACATTGAATCTCTAGTCTATTTTTCATCTTTTGTAGTCACCGCTATTGATGAAACTAAAAAAGCCTTTGCCATAGATAAAATTGCCCAGGACTTGGACAAAGTAAAAACAGAAGAGTCCAAGGTTTTTGAGGCGCAGATAAGCGCTTTGGAAAAAGATTTTGGCGGCAAGGTACGGGATGGTAGCAAGGGTTTTTCGGTGGAGGAGGCGGAGCATAAATTTAAAGAAAAAGTTAACGCTATCCGGGCCAAGCAGGCGGAAAAACTAGGTGAGTTGGACAGCGAGTACAGCATTATGCAGCGCAAGCTAGAAAGCATTGAGTATCTAAGCGTTCTGTCCGACAACGAGTATGTTAATTTGGCTGACTATGTGGACGAGTTTTGTACGGTAGACATTGGTGCGGAGGCTTTAGAAAACATATTACAGAGCTTAGACTTAAACGAGTTGTCGGCGCAGCTTAAGGAGATTACGCAAAACTCCAAAGGGCAAAAAGCGCAGAAGGCCAGTAAACGGCTTAAGGCCGTGGAGGGCTTTAGACGCGCGGGGATTGAAACTGCACGCATGATTCTTAACGTCTTACCGGTAATACCGGCAGACTTGCGGCCCATGGTGCAGCTGGAGGGTGGCCGGTTTGCTACTTCTGATCTTAACGACCTATACAGACGCGTGATCAACCGGAACAATCGGCTCAAGAGGCTGCTGGACTTAGGTGCCCCCGAAATTATTGTTCGCAATGAAAAACGGATGCTTCAGGAGGCGGTTGACGCGCTGCTTGACTCGTCCAAGCAAAGATCTACGGTAAGAACGGCCGTAAAAGGGAATAAAAAGCAATTAAGGTCATTGGCAGATATGCTTAAGGGCAAGCAGGGTAGATTTAGGCAAAATCTACTGGGTAAGCGCGTAGACTATTCTGCCAGATCTGTGATTGTTAATGGACCGGAGCTCAAGATTAACGAATGTGGCATTCCCAAAAACATGGCACTTGAGCTTTTTAAACCCTTTGTTTTAAGAGAAATCTTAGCCAAAGGTTTGGCACCCAACGTAAAAAGTGCCAGATACGTGCTTGAGCAGGAAGGTCCGGAAATCTGGGAGATTCTGGAAGGCCTTATTAAAGAGCATCCGGTGCTGCTTAACCGTGCCCCTACATTGTGGCGATTGGGTATTCAGGCCTTTTATCCTAAATTGGTGGAAGGCAACGCTATCCGACTTCATCTGTGCGTATGTCCTGGGTACAACGCCGACTTTGACGGTGACCAGATGGCAGTGCACTTACCACTGTCGACCAAAGCCGTGGAGGAAGCCAAGACACTCATGATGTCAACCAATAATTTGCGGAGACCTGCGGACGGTTCACCCATTTCTGTTCCAACCAAGATTATGCTCTTTGGTATCTACCATATAACGCTGCCTGACGAAGACTTACCCGTGTGGGCAAAGCCATTTGCCAGTATGGACGAGGCGTTGTATCTGCTAGAGGCAACTAATCTGCTGACTCTTAGGCAAAAGATACGAGTTAAAGTCAACGGAGAGCTGGTGGAGACAACTCCGGGGAGGATCATTTTTAACAGGTCCATCCCGGATACGTTTGATTTTGTCAACGCCACCATGGATAAAAAGAGAGTCAACGCTTTAATTGCCCAGTCGTTTGAACGGGAGTCCTTGGAGGTTACGTCCAAGCTTATTGATGACATTAAGGATCTGGGCTTTAAATACGGTACTATGCTTGGGCATTCTACGGCATTAAGCGATGTAGTAGTTCCGCCTACCAGGCAGGCGCTGGTGGACGGTGCACAGGCAGAAGTAGTGGAAATAAACCAAAACTTTAGACGCGGGCTCATAACCGACCCGGAAGCCAAGAGATTACGCGAAGGCGTATGGAATACTGTGACTGCCAAGATTGACGAGGAAGTTTGGAAAGGGTTAACCGACGACAATCCGCTCAAGATGGAAATTGTATCTGGGTCTAGCAGAGCCTCGCGCGATCAGATCAAGCAGGTGGGTGGTATCCGAGGCCTTATTGCCGACACTACCGGGCGCATTGTGGAGTTACCTATTCTTGGTAACTACAAACTTGGACTTTCCGGTATGGAGTACTTTTTGAGTGGTCGAGGAGCCCGCAAAGGTTTAGTAGATAAAGCGCTTAAGACTGCTGATGCCGGTTACATGACCAGAAGGTTGGTGGATGTTGCGCAAGATGTGGTGGTTCGCCAAGAGGACTGTGGAACCGACAAAGGCAGAGAGTTAGTAGTAGGTGAAAAAACGGTGTTAACTTCGTTTGTCGATAAAGTGTATGGGCGGTATTTGGCTCAGGAGGCGGTGGTAGGAGATAAGATCGTGGCTCACGCAGGCGCCTTTTTGGATCGTGACCTTATTAAAAAGATTGAAGATGCTAAGGTGGAAAAGATCAGCATTAGGTCGCCCATGACCTGTCAGACAAAACGGGGAGTGTGTCAAAAGTGCTATGGCCTGGATGTTATGTCAGCGCAACTAGTGGATATAGGCGTAGCCTCAGGTGTTCAGGCGGCGCAAGCAATTGGCGAGCCGGGAACGCAGCTTACCATGAAGACCTTTCAGACCGGTGGTGTGACCACCGTTAAGGATATTACCCAGGGGCTACCTAGGGTCGAAGAGGTCTTTGAGGCGCGGGCGCCTAAGAACCTATCAATAATGGCCGAGCTTACCGGCACTGTTGCCATCACCAAGTCGGGCGACGAGCGCAAGATTTCCATTTTGCCGGCAGATAAAGATGAGCTGGCTGTGGAGTACATGGTAGATCCGGTGTCGGAAATTATTGTTAAGGATGGCCAGTTGGTAATTAAGGGAGAAAAACTAACCTCCGGGCATTTGGATCTAACCGAGCTTATGCGCGCTACCGGTGTGGCTGCTACCAGAAAATACATTATCGATGAGATTCAAAAAGTGTATTCTTCCCAGGGAGTGGTCATCAACGATAAGCACATAGAGGTTATTGCCAGGCAAATGTTTAACCACGTGCGCATTGATGATCCGGGCGACACTACCTTTTTGGAGAATGAAATTGCTACCAAGGCTACTTTTGAAGAGGCCAATGAGCGCACGGTTGCCGAAGGTGGGACTCCCGCCACAGCCAAGATCACGCTTTTGGGTATTACTAAGGCCAGTCTTAATACCGACAGCTTCCTTTCTGCGGCGTCGTTTATTCAAACCAGCAACGTCTTGACCGACGCAGCTAGCTCTGGTAAGCTAGACAGGCTTATTGGGCTTAAGGAGAACGTGATTATCGGTCGACTTATTCCAACAGGCGTTAGAGCAAGGATGGAAGATTAAATGCCGACGATCAATCAACTTATACGCAAGAAGCGCACCACTAAGTCACAAAAGACTACAACTCCTGCGCTTAGGGCTTTTTTTAACGCTAAAAAACGGGTAGTGCGAACGTTTGCCTCGCCGTTTAAAAAGGGTGTGTGTTTGCAAGTAAAAACCCAAACGCCTAAAAAGCCCAATTCTGCGCTAAGAAAAGTAGCCAGAGTGCGGCTGTCTAATGGCAGAGAGCTTACAGCGTATATTCCCGGTGAGGGGCACACGCTGCAGGAACACTCAGTGGTGTTGATTAGAGGCGGAAGGGTAAAGGATTTACCGGGTATTAAGTACACAATTGTTAGAGGTAAGTACGACCTGCAGGGGGTAGAAAAAAGAAAAACTTCCAGGTCCATTTACGGCAGAAAAAAGGAGCTTAAAGCAGGAGGTATGCTTAAAAAGTAGTCTATGCGATCAGGCCCAGTCAAAAAACTAGTTAAACCGGGTGACGCTTTGTTCAAGTCCAAACTTGTGGCAAGAGTCATCAGCCATGTTATGCGCGACGGGGAAAAAAGCGTAGCTGAGGGTGTGGTTTACGGCGCACTTCAAAGATTAAACTCGGATAATAAAACAGCCTTGGAGATGTTTGAGACCGCTATTAAAAATATTATGCCTAAACTGGAAGTCAGAAGCCGCCGAGTAGGGGGAGCCACCTATCAGGTGCCCCAACCCGTACGCTACGAGCGCTCCGAGGCTTTGGCAGTACGGTGGTTAATTGGTGCGGCCAGAAAGAAGAAAGGCAGGCCTATGGGCGAAAAGCTTGCCGAAGAGCTAAAAAATGCTCAACAAGGCACGGGCGATGCTATCAAAAAACGCGACGATGTGCACAAGATGGCGGAGGCTAACAAGGCGTTTTCGCACTTTAAATTCTAAGCTACTATGGCCGCCGATCCGCTAAAAAAAGAATACCCTTTGGCGCATATACGAAATATTGGCATTATTGCGCACATAGACGCTGGCAAAACCACAACTACAGAGCGCGTACTGTTCTATACCGGTAAGTCACATAAAATAGGTGAAGTCCACGAAGGCGCCACGCAAATGGATTGGATGGCGCAAGAACGTGAACGCGGCATCACTATTACTTCCGCTGCCACCACTTGCTTTTGGAATGATCACCGCATAAACATTATCGACACGCCCGGACACGTGGATTTTACCGCGGAGGTAGAAAGGTCCCTAAGAGTTTTGGACGGTGGAGTAATTCTCTTTGACGGATCGCAAGGGGTGGAGCCACAATCAGAAACCGTTTACCGCCAGGCCGAAAAGTACAATGTGCCGCTGCTCTTTTTTGTTAACAAATTAGACAAGGTGGGTGGCGATTTTTACATGACCCTGGAGTCGATTGCCCAACGACTCACCACTAAGGCTGTGGCGCTTCAATTGCCTATTGGGTTGGAGGGTGACTTTAAGGCCGTGATCGACTTAGTAACAAAAAAGGCTTACGCCTTTAACGGTGTACACGGCGAAGAAGTTACAGAAGTGGCTATTCCTGCCGACATGGACGCAGCGGTCGACAAGTATCGCAAGATTTTGGTGGAAAAGGTAGCTGAGTCCAGCGACGTGCTCATGGAGAAGTACTTAGCTGGTACAGAGTTAACCCAGGAAGAACTTGTGGCAGGCATTAGAAGCCTTACCATCAAGTCGCAGCTATACCCTATTTTTGGTGGCGCATCGCTTGCTAATATTGGGGTGCAGAAGCTGTTGGACGGTGTGGTAGCCTACCTACCGTCGCCCAAAGACGTTCCGGCTATTAAAACACATACGGTGCAAGGTGAGGAAAGCAGCTTACTGGCAGACGAGAACGGGATCTTTGCTGCCCTGGCCTTTAAGGTTCAAACTGATGCGTATGTGGGTAGGCTTACCTACTTTAGGGTCTACTCTGGTAAAGTCACCGCCGGGTCCTATATTTACAACGTTACCAAGCGCAAAAAAGAGCGGTTAAGCCGCATACTGCTTATGCACGCCAATCATCGAGAAGAGGCCAAAGAGGTTAGAGCGGGAGAAATTGCCGCTGCCGTAGGGTTGTCAGATACCTTTACAGGCGACACCTTATGTGACGAGAAAACCCCCATCTTGTTGGAAGCCATAAGTTTTGCAGAACCGGTCATTGGGCTAGTGATCGAGCCAAAAACCAAGTTAGACAGAGACAAACTTGGCGAGTCGTTAAAAAAGTTTTTGGATGAGGATCCCACACTTAAAATAAAAACTGACGTGGAGACTTCTCAAACCATTTTGTATGGTATGGGCGAACTGCATTTGGATATTATTGTGGACCGGCTTAAGCGTGAATTTAATGTTGAGGTTAATACCGGCAAGCCTCAAGTGGCGTATAGAGAAACGGTTAGAAAAACAGTGGAGCAAGAAGGTAAATATATTAAGCAGTCAGGTGGTCACGGGCAGTACGGGCATGTCTACATTAAGATGGAGCCTATGGAACGGGGCAATGGCGTAGAGTTTGTTAATAAAATTGTGGGGGGTTCTATCCCTAGAGAGTTTATTCCGGCCGTGGAAAAAGGAGTTAAGGAGGCCTCAGAAACCGGAGTGTTGGCAGGCTATCCTGTGGTGGACGTTAAGGTTTCGTTGTTTGACGGATCATACCACGAGGTTGACTCGTCAGAAATTGCCTTCAAAATTGCCGCTAGTGAGGCGTTTAGGGATGCGCAACGTGCGGCCGACCCGTATCTACTTGAGCCTATTATGAAAGTAGAAGTCATTACCTCTGAGGATTTTATGGGCGACATCATTGGCAATCTCTCCAGCAAACGCGGCCAGATAGAAGGAACTGAAATGCGGGGGAACGCCAGAGTAATAAGCGCCAAGGTTCCGTTGTCCGAAATGTTTGGCTACGCTACGGATTTGCGCGGTATGACGCAAGGTCGCGCCAGTTTTACCATGGAGCCTAGTCACTACGCTGAGGTTCCGCAAAGTGCCGCCGCGTTAATTGTTAAGAAACCGTAACCGTGTAACCACGCCCTTCCGTCCGGGAGGAGGCGTTTTCACTGAATTTTGGCGTAGTATCGCTGTTTTACCCGCAAAAAGTGCTAGTTACCTAGGTCTATTATTTTTTACAATCCACCGTGGGAATGCTGATATAGAGGGACGGCTACGGTAAACCACCGGCTTTTTTGGCCTCCCGCCGGTAAGTTATGGCTCTGTTACAACATCCCTACGGCGGCCCGGGTAGCTATTTTTGCTTGACGCATCCCAACGCAACACTGTTATACCGCCTTTCCGTCCGTAAGTACTAACATGCGCCTGTCAGGTATGGTCAGATATAAGGAGTTGCATGCTTGCAGACTCGATACTCTTTTCCATTCCCTCCAGGCGCACTCTTCTCAGATTTCCTGTCCCGCGTTTACTCCTTGTTCGTAGTCTTTGAGCATGGACTGCCACGCAGCCTTTGCATCTTCATACGCCATGTATTGGCCATGTGCACGCTCTGTTGCGCGCGGGAGTGGCACTCCGTCCACGCTGGTGATCGCATAAACGGGCCCAAACTCACCTGCGTGTGTTCGGCTAAGGGGTTGGTGCTCCACAGCGCCTAGCCTTTGCAGAAACTGCGACATAACATTGCCCCATTCCTCTTCGCCACTTCCCCAGCACCTCCATGAACCCCACGGCGTCCAGATCTTGCTTGGTTTCCCGTAGTAGAGTTCAAGGAATAACCCGCTCTCGGTTTGGTAATAGAACGGGTTGACGCTTTCTCCTCTGTAATCGCTTAGCACAAGTGGTAGTCCGGTGGTGGAGTTAGCGTAGTCGTACGCCATGTCCGCGATTTCTCTGATGAGCCGGAATAGTTGCCTGTTGTCCATTTTGTCCTCCCAGTGTGTTTTAGTTGGAGTTGGATGAGTAGGGTTTCAAACACGGCTTTTTTATCTTTGTCGTGTGTCCAAAACACTACTCACCCGTCCCAAAACAAACTGGTTATCTACAAGCTCTCCGCAGATTATCAAAGTACAAGACAATGGAATTGCCGACACGGGCGTTAATTACGCCCTACCCGCATTACACGTGGTGGTATTATAGCCCGAGTTACTCGCCCCGTCAAAACTATAAGCTATGTTGGTCTTGGGGCGCTTTGCTCTGTAGTACGCCCATGCTTTGAGACCTTCTAAAGGAAAAAACCTAGGGGGTGTTGCATTTTGTGCAATAATTTGGTTAACTATGCAGGCTAGATTCGCAAAATTTTGTAAGAAAGGAATTTATGGCCGATTTTGTAAGAAGTAAACCACACGTTAATGTTGGAACAATGGGTCACGTTGACCACGGTAAAACCACACTTACCGCCGCTATTACCAAGGTATTAGCAGAAAAAGGTGGCGCGCAGTACAGAGCATACGATTCAATTGACAGCGCTCCCGAGGAAAAAGCTAGAGGCATTACCATAAACATTGCGCATATTGAGTACGAAACCGCTAAGAGGCATTACGCGCATATTGACATGCCTGGGCATGCCGACTACATCAAGAACATGATCACCGGTGCTGCTCAAACAGACGGTGCCATTCTGGTGGTGTCCGCGCCCGACGGGCCGATGCCTCAAACCAGAGAGCACATTCTGTTAGCAAAGCAGGTGGGTGTGCCGGCTATTGTAGTTTTTCTAAATAAGTGCGACATGGTCCAGGACAAAGAGATTCTTGAACTAGTCGAGTTGGAGGTTCGCGAACTGCTCACTAAATACGGCTTTGATGGTGAGAAAGCTCCAGTTATTAAAGGTTCTGCTGCTAAGGCACTGGAGGGGGATCCGGAAGCTGTTAAAGCTATTATGGAACTTATGGACGCAGTAGATAGCTACATTCCTACACCGGTTAGAGATACCGACAAGCCTTTTCTTATGCCTATAGAGGACGTCTTCTCCATTAAGGGTAGGGGCACCGTGGCTACCGGCAAAATCGAACGGGGTATTGTTAAGATCAACGAGGAAGTTGAAATTGTTGGGATTAGGGAAACCAAAAAAGTTGTTGTTACCGGCGTTGAGATGTTCAAAAAGACGCTTGCCGAAGGTCAGGCGGGCGACAACGTGGGTATTTTGCTAAGAGGCATTGAGCGGGATGATATTGAGCGTGGCCAAGTTTTGGCTAAGCCAGGGTCTATTAAGCCTCACTACGAGTTTGATGCAGAAGTAGTGATCCTTTCCAAGGAGGAAGGCGGTAGACATAAAGCATTCTTCACCGGGTACCGACCGCAGTTTTACTTAAGAACTACCGATGTTACCGGAGATATTACTTTGCCTGAGGGTGTGGAAATGGTTATGCCGGGCGATAGTTCCAAGTTTAGAGTCAAGCTTATTACACCGGTAGCTATAGAAGAAGGCTTGCGGTTTGCCATTAGAGAAGGTGGCAAAACGGTAGGTGCTGGGGTTGTAACAAAGGTGGTTGCTTAAAGATCTGTAGCTATGGTTGCAAAAGAGGCCAAAAAAAGCAAAATAAAAATTAGGCTTAACTCTTACGACCATAGGATTATAGACTTGAGTTGCGGGAAAATTGTTGATGTGGCGGTAAGAACCGGAGCCAGCGTAACAGGACCGGTTCCCTTGCCCACTAGAATTGAAAAGTATACAGTAATTAGGGGGCCTCATATTGACAAAAGATCAAGGGAGCAGTTTGAGATGAGGACTCACAAAAGGTTGTTGGAGGTGGTTGACCCCACTCCCGCTACCATTGACGCTCTTTCCCACCTTAGCTTACCGGCGGGGGTGGGCATTAGCATTAAAGTTTAGTGAGTATTCTGTCCAAGCCAATGATACTTAAGGTACACGTAATAGAATAGACATGTTCTGGGTTTTAGAAGGGCGCCCAGAGGGCGCCTTTTTTGTATATGACTAAGCTAACAGGCAAAAAATTGAATATGACGCAACTGTTTGACGCAAACGGGAACGTTACGCCTGTTACTTGTGTACTTATGGACGCTGAGTTTAAGGATGCGGTTACTGCCGAGCTAGTTGGCAAACAAGTGGTTGTATGGGGGTTTTCCAAAGGTAGGGGGTTTGCAGGTGGTATGAAAAGATACGGCTTTAAGGGTGGTCCCGCTACCAGAGGGCAATCTACGTCACCCCGGCAGTCAGGGTCTATTGGATCCCAAACACCGGGCAGAGTACGCAAGGGTAAAAAAATGGCTGGGCACTACGGCAACAAACGAATTACTGTCAAAGGGTTAAAAGTAGCCGGAATTGAACAACAGGCGGCAACCATTATGGTTTCCGGACCAGTTCCAGGCGCACGCAACAGTAAAGTAAATTTAAGGCTTATCTAATATGGCTACAGTAACAAAACAACCAGAACTAAAGACAAGTAAGGCAGCTACTAAGTCCAAAACCGTGGCTAAGAAGACGGTGTCGGTGGCTACTGCCTCTTTGCCACTTAAGATTAAGGACAACGCCTCGTACGCTGACCTCTTTAACGAACCACGAAACTCCGCCCTTACCGCTCAATATGTTAGAACTTACCAAGCTAATCAACGCCAAGGTACTGCACAAACCAAAACCCGAGGAGACGTGTCGGGGTCAGGGAAAAAGCCATGGAAACAAAAAGGTACCGGTAGGTCAAGAGTGGGCAGTATTAGGACTCCCGTTTGGCGACACGGTGGCGTATCCCATGGCCCGGTAGCCAAAGACTGGCGGATGACTATGCCTAAAAAAATGAAAGCCAAAGCGTTTCTTAGCGCCCTTTCGGATAAGGTTGCCCGTGCCCGTGCTTTTTATTTGGAGGACTTTACTCTTACCGAAGGTCGCACCAAGGAAGTTGTGGCATTAACCAAGGGCTGGAACTTGCACGGAAAGCTGCTATTAGTTGTTGCACACAAAAACCACAACTTAGAGCAAGCCGCGGGTAACGTTAGCTATCTGCAGGTTGTTAGTTGCGCTAACCTAAACGCCTATCAGCTGCTAGGTGCAGACATAGTAGTCTTTGAGCATCAGGCTTTAGATCAAATAGCGGCTTTAACAAAGGAAAAGTATGCCAAAAATTAGCGATCTACTAGAAAAAATACTAACCACGGAAAAAACTGCTCGTGGGCAGGAAGCACTAAATAAGTACACTTTTAGAGTTAAAAACGGTGTATCACAGGGAACGGTAAAAACAGAGGTGGCAAAGGTGTATAAAGTGGAAGTGTTAACTGTAAATCTAATGATTGTAGCCGGCAAAAAGAGGCGACTTGCCAAAACTAGTCGGTTTACCAGATTGCCTAAATGGAAAAAAGCTATAGTTACCCTTAAAGAGGGTCACAAAATTGATGCAGCTAAAGTTGTAGTTGCGGCTAAAGCCCCGGAGGATGCTACCAATGATAAAAAGCTATAGACCCACAAGTAACGGTATGCGTACTAGAAAAACGCTGGTAAGTATAGCCACCAAGCGTAGACCCGAAAAAGCCCTACTTAAGGCATTAAAAGGCCCGGCCGGCAGAAACAATGGCAGAATTTCCTCGCGCCATAGGCAGCGCGGTCACAAAAAATTCTATCGCATAGTGGATTTTAAACGGACTAAAGTGGACATTTCTGCTACTGTGGCTGCTTTGGAATACGATCCAAACAGAGGTCCGGCTATAGCCCTGCTTAACTATGCCGATGGTGAAAAACGGTACATTTTAGCGCCGGAAGGGCTGCAGGTTGGCGCTAAGGTGATGTCGGCCAAACACTTGTTGGACCTAACACCGGGCAATTGCATGCCACTTAAAGATATGCCGGTAAGTACTCAGGTGCATAATGTGGAACTTAATGTTGGAGCCGGGGGCCAAATGATTAGAGGAGCAGGTTTGTACGGCACTATTATGGCAAAAGAGGGAAAATATGTTACTATTAAGCTCCCAAGCGGCGAAGTTAAAAAGATTACGCAGGATTGTTTGGCTACTGTGGGCGTTTTGTCTAATTCGGATCACAGAAATAGGGTTTTGGGTAAAGCCGGAATTGCCAGACACTTGGGTGCCAGACCTCACATAAGGGGTGTGGCTATTGCCAATCCCACCGATCACCCGCACGGAGGCTCTTATAAGGACAAGGGTATAGGTAGGCCCTCGCCTGTTTCACCTTGGGGTTGGAAGACCAGGGGTAAAAAGACTAGAAGTAGAAAAGTTGGACTCAAGTACATGGTGAGCCCAAGAAAGTCGACTAAGAAGATATGACAAGATCGCTAAAAAAGGGTCCGTACATAGACCCCAGGCTAATGCAAAAAATTCAAAAGGCGCTTGATGCCGGAGACAAAAAAAGCATCAAGACCTGGGCTAGAAGAAGCACTATTACTCCGGAAATGGTAGGGCTTACATTTGACGTACACAACGGCAAACTCTTTTTGCCGGTTTTTTGCAGCGAG
>Ga0172379_10005729_pt1 | contig 17187 bp, 20 predicted proteins | sample GrowelOW334metaG_FD_119756 | JGI IMG/M metagenome (GOLD analysis project Ga0172379, IMG submission 119756) | Groundwater microbial communities from an aquifer near a municipal landfill in Southern Ontario, Canada - Groundwater well OW334 metaG | ecosystem: Environmental > Aquatic > Deep... | reverse complement strand
GGCAATGCAGATTTGGGTTTTAACGGCGTTGCGTGAATACCCCCAAAACACTTCAATATGTAAATGTTGTTTGATCCATTTAAAAAATAATTCAATTTGCCAACGATGTTTGTATAAATCAGCGATGATTTTGGCATCTAAGTTAAAATCATTTGTTAAGTAAACGTAATAGCGTTTGGTTTCTTGATCATAATATTTAATTGTGGGATGATATAGATTAAATATATTGTCTCAACGCCTGAAAATCTTTGGCTAGAGTTGTTCTTAAACTGCCGTTATATAAAGCGGCGGCCGGATGATACTGCACTAATATTGCTAATGGCCCATAACTAGTAGTAGTGGTAAATAGCTGCCCGTGCATGTTACTAATATTAGTTAGTTTGTGTTGTAAACCAAATTTAGTCATGATATATATCATTGAATAACGGCCTAATGTTACTATCACGGCTGGCTGAATAATATTAATTTGCCGATCTAAAAATGGACCGTATATTTCAATCTCGGCTGGTAACGGATCACGGTTGTTGGTCGGACGATCTTTAACAATATTAGTAATGTAAACGTCTTGTCTTGGTATACCCACGCTAGCGAGTAATTCATCTAATAATTTCCCCGCCGCTCCGCAGAATGGCCGCCCGTAAATAGCTTCATTGCGCCCGGGTGCTTCTCCGACAAACATAATTTTAGCCTGATGATTGCCTTCGCCAATCACCGGTAACATTTTATTTTTAATCCGTTCAGTATAAAGAGGTGACTGCGTTAAATTAACGACTTCATCTTTGATTTGTTTAAGAGCAATAGTGCGATTGGGCATATGTTGCATTATAGCTAAAATATTATCTGCTTGGCAAAAGCTATAGGGCAATTGCCTTTGCGTCATGGTGATGATATTATTAAATTAGAAAAAATGCCATATTTAACTTATGAATAAAACCGGTGCAAAAAAAATAGTACAAGACTTGCTCGCTCTAGCTGATGTTCAAATTAATGGTACTCAACCAACTGATATGCGCGTTTATAATGAAAATTTGTACTCCCGTATTTTAGCTGGAGGCACTTTGGCAGTAGGCGAAGCTTATATGGACGGTTGGTGGGATAGTCCTCAGCTGGACGCATTTTTTGCTAAAGTATTAACAGCCGAATTAAATAAAAAAATAGCCCCTAAAAAACTGGTTTGGCCTGTGCTAAAATCCAAAATAATCAACGCGCAAACTAAAACGCGCTCGCAAAAAGTGGCTAAACAGCACTACGATTTAGGCAATGATTTTTACGCCGCCATGCTGGATAAACGCCTGCAATATACTTGCGCTTATTGGCCAACCGCCAATACTTTAAATGAGGCTCAAGAACATAAGTTGGATTTAGTGTGTCGTAAATTACAACTGTCAAAAAACGATACGGTGCTAGAGTTAGGAGGCGGCTGGGGTGGGTTTGCCAAATACGCGGCGGAAAAATATGGTTGCGCGGTAGTAAGTTATAATATTTCCGCTGAACAAGTGGCCTACGCTAAAAACTATTGCGCTAGTTTACCAGTGAAAATTATTCAAGCGGATTATCGCACCGCCAGTGGCAAATTTGATAAAGTGGTGTCCATTGGTATGTGTGAACATATTGGTTATAAAAACTACGCTAGCTTTATTAAGTTAGTGCAACGTTGCTTAAAACCAGGCGGACTATTTCTTCTACACACTATTGGTTACATTACTTCTTCCACTACCATTGAACCGTGGTTTAATAAATATATTTTTCCTAATGGTATGTTACCATCTCTAGCACAACTAACTACGGCGCTGGAAGGACGGTTCGTTATTGAAGATGTGCATAATTTTGGAACAGATTATGACAAAACGTTATTGGCTTGGCACCGCAATTTTGTTGAGCACTGGCCACGCTTTAAAGAACAATATGGCGAACGTTTTTATAGAATGTGGCAATACTATTTATTATCTTCAGCCGGATCATTTCGCGCTAGAAAAAACCAGCTCTGGCAATTAATTTTATCCAAAGACGGTGTGCCAGGTGGTTATCAATCCATTCGCTAATATGTCTACCTCTCATTATCAAGTTAGAAAACAAGCACTCACACAAGCTTTGTTAGCCGCCAAACAAACTGGCCCAGTGGCTTTAAAAAAATCTACTTCTAATTTGTTTCGCGATCGCCAACAAACTAAGGTGAAAAAAATTGACGTGCGCAATTTTAATCACGTTATCGCGATTGATACAACCAATTTAATTGCCGAAGTAGAAGGGATGACTACCTATGCCACTGTAGTAGCGGCCACTTTACCACATGGTTTAATGCCGGCCGTAGTACCAGAGTTAAAATCAATTACAGTTGGCGGCGCCACTACCGGTGTAGGAATTGAAGCCTCTTCGTTCAAATATGGTTTAGTGCACGAAACTATTTTAGAAATAGAAATTTTACTAGGCAATGGCCAAGTACTGGTGTGCGATAAAAATCACAACGCCGACTTGTTTTATGGTTTTCCTAATTCATATGGCACATTTGGTTACGCTTTAAAATTAAAAATTAAGTTAGTGCCGGTTAAAAAATACGTGCAATTACAACACATACATTATACCAACCCAACCGAATATTTTGCGGCTATACAAAATGTTCATGATGTTGATTTTGTAGACGGCACTATTATGGCCGCGGATAGCTTGTATCTCACCTTAGGAAAATTTGTCGCTACGGCACCAATCGTGAGTGACTATACATACATGAATATTTATTATCAATCCATCGCTCAGAAAAAAATTGATTATTTAACTACCGCTGATTTTATTTGGCGCTGGGATACCGATTGGTTTTGGTGCTCCAAACACTTTCACGTGCAAAACCCGGTTTGGCGCTGGTTATGGGGCAGACGTTACTTAAATTCTATTACTTACGCCAAACTCAGCCGATTAAATGCTAAGTATCAACTAGTGAAAAAATCCGGAGAATCTATCATTCAAGATGTGGAAATTCCAATTGAACACTGCGTGGAGTTTATTAATTTTTTCCACAATGTGATTGGTATTAAACCAATTTGGATCTGCCCAATTAACAGCTACGATAAAACAGTAACGTATAGTTTGTATCCAATGGACGTGAATAAACTATATATTAATTTTGGCTTTTGGGACACGGTGCCTAGTGATAAACCAGCTGGCTATTATAATAAGCTAATCGAACAAATGGTGCGTAAACTTAATGGTAAAAAATCATTATATTCAGACGCGTATTATTCTGCCGAAGAGTTTTGGGAGTTGTATAACAAAACCGTCTACACTCGTTTAAAAACCAAATACGACCCCACCGGCACTTTTCGCAATTTATATGAAAAATGCGTATTAAAACAATAAAAACTTACCCGTACCTTTCATGCCCAGTATGCCGCCGCTTAACGTCAACACTTCGCCTTGTTTTACTATCTGATTTTCTTTAACCAAAATTTTATTTACATACTTAATTACACTAGCTGTTTCTAGTAATAAGTACTTCGTGATGAAAAGAAAAAATGTGACATTATCGTTCTACCATCTACTTCGCAGAAAAGCAAGAAAGTGTGGGGAAATTTCCGCTACCAACCTTGTAACTAGATTGGTACAACGCTAAGCGCATCTATAATAAAAAGAACCGGGTAACAAGTTAGCGCAATATATATGCAAATTTTAATATTGTGCTAAAATTCATGCATATGAATATAATCTCTATATTGATTTTCATTGCTACTATCACCTGTTATTTCGGCGCACATGTTTTTTTGTACTTTTCCACTATTAATTTTTTTAGCATTACTAATCACCCGGCAAAAATTATTATTTTCGTTATTTATTGCGTGTTAGCGATTAGTTTTTTTGGAGCGGCGGCTTTGGCGCACTGGAGTAACGGTTGGTTTTCTAAAATGATTTATTTTAGTGCCAGTGTTTGGTTAGGTTGGTTTATTTATTTAGTGTTAATCAGCCTAGTGGTTTGGCTGTTAATTATTGTTTTTAAAATGTTTAATATTGATACTAAACTTATTTTTGGAATTATTACTTTTATTAGTTCCTTAATAATTATAGGCTATGGTGTTTGGCAGGCTTTTCATCCAATAGTTACCAATGTTAATGTGGCTTTTTCTAATTTACCCAAGGCCTGGGAAACAAAAACTATAGTGCAATTATCCGATGTGCATTTAGGCAGAATCAATGGAGTAGGTTTTGCTGAAAAAATAGTGGCTCAGGTGAATGATTTACAACCAGATGTAATAGTAATTACCGGCGATTTATTCGATGGCATGGGCAGTAATGTAGTAGAATTTTTACCAACGCTTAATAAACTTACGGCCCCGGATGGTGTTTATTTTGTGACCGGTAATCATGAAGGTTATTTAGGAGAAGATAAAATAATTAGCCAATTAAAGAATACCAATATCACTGTCTTGGATAATCGAGCGATAGATCTGGCTGGCGTGCAATTAGTTGGAGTAAGTTATTCACATATTAGCACTATCGATCAACTAATTAATTACGATCCGGCAAAAATTAATATATTACTTTATCATGAACCAGTTACTTTAAAACAATCCCGTACAGAAAATAATCAATATAATACCTACTTGTCTCCCAATACCAGCTTTGCCACTCAAAAACAACTAGGCATCGATTTACAGTTATCTGGCCATACTCATGCCGGACAATTTTTCCCGTTCAATCTTTTCGCTCAAAAAATTTATCACGGTTTGGCTTACGGTTTGTTTCAAGACGACACCTTTCATTTATACGTTACCAGCGGCACCGGTACCTGGGGTCCACCGCTACGTATTGGCACACGTTCAGAAATTGTAGTACTGCATTTTAATGAACGATAAAAAATCGTCGGCATTATAGCGGATTACATGATCCCCGCTATCAACCTCCAGCATAGCTTTACGCGTAGCCAAGCTTAACACTGGGAATTGCTTGATTCATAGGCGAGTTTACTTCAGAAGAAAAAACCTTGTGTCATCAGTTCGCTCCTGATCGTGAGCTACAAAATTAATACACTTGATTATGTGTGCCAACGTCTAAAATTATTACTAAAATGTAATTATCATGTTCTTCAAATACTACTCTTATATATCCAGTAACCGAAAACGCTCGTAATCCAGCCAATCTACCAACCAATACGTGGTTATGTAATCTAACATCATGCGGATTAGTGCTAAATTTTTTAATAGCGCTTATCACCTTTTGTTTTAATTTGGGAGATAACTTGGCAAAGCGTTTTTCAAAATGCTTATGATACTGAATGTTCATCAATATTAAAATTATTCAGAGTTTCTTTAAATGCTTAACGGCTTGCTGAGCCGACATGCTTTTAGTAACATTTTCTCCTAACTTAGCTTCCGCTACTGCTTGTAATATTTCATCTTCTGCGGCCACAGAGAAACCATTGGCCGTTACTAATTTGAGCGGTACCCCCTGATTAATAATTACCTGATGTAGGTAAATTTTAATAGCGGTACTCATATCCAAACCAATTTTATCCAGCACTTTAGTGGCTGTGGCCTTGGTTTTGTTATCAATTCTAACTTGAATAGTAGTCATGTTTATATACTATCATGCTGTAGTGACAATGTCAATACGCATATATTCAATGTTTTTTACTTACTCTACGTTGAATAAATTTTTAATTTTATAACTTCCACTATTTACTTTCTGCGTAGTTTTACATGAAGCAGAAATAAACACTGGGAGTTGCTTGATTCATAGCCGCACGCAGATCGTTTCAGGAGAAACTATCGGTGGGTCAAATCAAGCGAGAAACAATCAGTAGTTACTTTTTAAGTATGACTCGCAATCCCCCGTTATCAACGGGGCCTCATCATACCAGCCAACCAGAGTGTATTCATTAGCAAAAGCCACCTTATAGGTGCTTCCATCCATAAACGGGAAAGCATCTATTTGAGTTACGCCTGTTGCCAAAAGCCCGTCATTTACGTAATTCACAAACTCCACCGTAACATAAATGCGTTCCCCCTCGTGTTCCTTAATGTATTCATCACTCCACTCCCACTCCACCGTGTACCACCCTTCCATTTCCGAATACATTGCCGCATTTTCTGAATACACCGCCACTTCCTCATCCCACCCGCCTGTCCAAAAGTTCACATACAGCGTTGGGGCCTCCACGTACACTCTCAACGATGTTGGGTTTTCCGAACAATACAATAATCCTGAATACTCGAAATAACTGTTATACTCGTCCATTTCAACTACTTGCCCAGATCCCACATCCGGTCGTGGCGTACCCGGTTCATCCCAATAAAAAAACACGGAAAGATCATCCAAAATAGGCACTCCCATAATCTCATCCGCCTCCGTGTACAGATCGGTAGCACAGTCTTCTTCGGCCGCCAACAATTCTTGGGGAGTCGGAATCCTCCCCTCTATGGCCGCCTGCAGTCGCAACATCTGCACCTTCCTAGCGCAGGGGTCTTCCGTACATCCACCAAAAATTACCGCGAACAAAAAAGACACCACGATCATGAGCGCATGAGAAAGCTTCATAGCCCTCTCCCTTCATACAACGCCCTATTCGTCGGGACCGACGGCTGAGTATGTTGTCTGCCAAAATCGGCAAATGACACACCTAGCGTTTAAGTGAGAAATTGGTTATTTTCGCCTAAACGCTAGGCACATCATTTACTGGTAAATTTTAAAAGAGCCTCCTAATAAAAAAGAACAGGGTAACAAGCTATCACAATATATATATATATGCAAATTTTTTTAATTTACTTGTCAACTTGACAAGTATCTAATTATTAGCTAGGCTGTATTCATGCAAACACTAACCGTAGGAAATTTAAAAACTCATTTTTCGGAAGTGCTCACCAAAGTACGCCAAGGTGAGGACTGTGGTATTTCTTTTGGTAAAAAAAAGGAGCCTGTGGCGGTAATTGTACCAATTGAACGCTATGTGGTGCGTCAAAAAAAACTTGGCGTATCGGAGCAACGTGGTGCTAAAATTATCATAAAGAAAAATTTTAAAATGACCGATGAAGAATTTTTGCGCTCATGAATATTTTACTAGACACTCATATTTTGATTTGGTCGTTAGCTAATACAAAAAAATTACGACCATACGAACAAACATTGTTGCTGTCTCCACATATAAATATTTTTGTCAGCGTAGTTAGTTTATGGGAAATATCTCTAAAATATTCATTAGGAAAACTTGCCCTTCATGAGTTGGATTTACCGTCTTTATTGAATGATGTTAATACCAGTAATTACACTATTATTACCATATCCCCTAATGAAGCTGTTGATTTTCATAAATTATCACCTTCACTAAATACCGATCCATTTGATCGTATGCTGTGCTGGCAGGCCATTTGTAATAATTATTATTTTATGAGTCGAGACCAGAAGATAAAACAATATCAAGGTTTTGGTTTAAAACTTGTTACAAAAAAACTGGTTTTATAAAGCCGCTTTAATAACTTCTGATAAGACCGGATGCGACCAGGTAACTTCTTTCCAGTCAGCAATGGTCATGCCTTTTGTGACCGGTATGATAGCTTGATGAATTAAATCTACGGCTTGGCTGCCAATAATATGTACCCCTAATATTTTTTGATTAGTTTGTTCAACAATGATTTTCACCAGACCTTCCCGCTCTCCCATAATCATGGCTTTAGCATTAGCGGCATAAGTGCTGGTTTTTACTACAATATTCAACCCTAATTTTATAGCCTGAGCTTCGGTTAAACCAACTGCGGCCACTTCCGGCTGAGAAAAAACCGTAATCGGCATGTTAGCGTAATCAATATTCATATCTTGCTGATTAATAATATGTTTAGCTACGCACTCACCTTCTTTTTCACCGCCATAAGCAGTTAAGGTTTTGCCAGCCGCATCGCCGATGATATAAATATTGGGCTTATTAGTTTGTAAATTGTTATTCACTACCTTTAAATCTGTGTTAGCTTTTCTGCCAATTACCACCAAGGCTTTATCTGTGCTTAATACTTTATCATTATCATAAATTATTTCAGCTTGATTATTTTTATCGGTGCAAGAAGCTACTGTAGTATTTAGTAGGATTTTACAGCCTTTTTTTTGCAATATATTTTTTAATTGCTCGCTGATTTGCTGATCCATATTACCTAACAAAGCGGCGGCTTTTTCAATAATGGTTACTGGCGTGCCTAAAGCACAAAATACTGAGGCTATTTCTACGCCTATAACACCGCCGCCAATAATGGTTAAGCTGGCCGGAATTTTATCTAAATTTAAAATTTCGGTGCTAGAAATTACATGTTCGCCAGGTATAATGCCTGGTATAAATAATGGTTTAGTGCCAGTGGCCAGTACCATGTATTCAGCTGATAACTTTTTATCAGATACCTCAACAATATGATCATCTACTAATTTACCAAAGCCATTTATAATGGTTACTCCGGCCTGCTGTAAAGTATTTTTTAAGCCCAAACCCAATACTTTCACATTTAAGTCTTTTTTCTTTTTAATATCTTCCCAAATAATTTCCGGTTCAGCTATTTTTAGCCCAAAACGTTGCGCTTTTTTTATGTTGTTGAGCAACTCAACGGTATATAAATATGATTTAGTTGGTATACAGCCATGATTTAAGCACGTGCCACCAATGGCTTGTTGCTCTACAATGGCCACTTTTTTTTGCTGTTTAGCCAACTCAATTGCACAAGCACAGCCGGCTGGTCCGCCGCCAAGAATTATTACGTCGTAATCGTACATATTATTTTATTTAATTATAATTAAAGATTGATTGTACAATATTTGCCAAAGCGCTGGTTTTAATTTTATCTGGATAATTGTACAATTGTTTCTGTCCGGCTCGATCATTATAATATGGCCGATTACAATCGGTGCAACCAGATGTTTCAAAAGCATTGGACTGTTCTAATATTTTCTTTAATTTAGATTTAGTTACGCCAAAGCTGATAATTTGTTTTTTACTATTATAACTACATTTAACAGGATAATTATTTCTAATCAGATACAAAGCCGTTTGAATGCGCCGATAACTGGATAAATTTGGCGATGGTTGGGTTGGTAGTTGCGCGCCTACTACCGGTGTAAAAGCAAATAGAGCAATAATAACTTTATATTTACTTAATTGTTTAATTATTTGTACCATGTCTTTTTCTGATTCGCCTAAACCAACTATTAAATGGGTGGCGATTTTGTTGGGATATTTTTTGGCTAGTATAATAATAAATTTTAATAAGCTGTCCAGTTGACCGTGTCTGATTTTTTTAAATATCTGGGCATCAATCGCATCAATGCTTAAGCCTATCTCATCGGCTCCGGCTGTTATCAAATTATCAATCACTTTAATATCTAGCGTTCTAATATTTACTGCTAACTTAACCGCTGGATTGGCTAATTTAATTTGTTTGATAAAATCAGGCAAGACTGGTAATATATTTGGCGTATTAACAACCTGTAAACAGATTCTGCGGTATTTAGTGTGTTTTTGTTTGAGGGCTTGTAGAATAGCCGCCGTAGTAAATTCTGGCCACGACACTCTAGCTAACTTATCCGCCCGGGCTGTAGCCTGTTTAGCTTGAGTACAAAAACTACAATTGTACTGGCAACCGCCTGAATTCATTAAATAAATAGTGCGCGGTAAAGCTTGCTGTTTTAGTTTTGTTAAACCCAGCACAGCCGCCGAACCAATCGATATTCTAATCTTACATAACACAGCATTCATAAGATTTACTAATTACCAGGCCTAATTTTTCCGCCAGTTGTCTAGCCGGCGGCGTGGGCTGTACAATCCTATCTACCAATTCTGTGATCGCTATTTTATCTAATTCTTCACGATACCGGCCGGCTGGCCGCATGCAACCTAATATGACAATGCCTGGTTTAAAAACCTGACGGCAATATTTAATCACCGCGCGCACTGCGGCTAAATCCGGCGGTTTGATATTACTAAATTCAGTTTGGCGAGTAGGAATTAATACATTTAAAACTAAGCATTTTACTCCTAATTTATACAATTCATCAATCGCCGCGTATTCCCAATGAATTTTGCCGCCATCTAAGCCAATCGTAATGTGCGGATAAACTTTAATTTTTTTGGCTAATAGTTTATAAAGTTTTATATAATCCTGTTTGGTTTTTTTAATTTTATACACCCGCTGAATGACTTTTGGATCAGTTACAAAATCAAAACTGACACAATCAATAATTTTTATTATTTGCTCGATTTCTTCAGATTTAACAAAACCAACATGAGCATTAAAACGCAAATGTCTGGTTTTCTTTAAATCTAGCAAAGCCTTTTTTCTGTCTAAAATAAAAGATTGACCAGTTTGTTTTAAACCGCCACTAATTAATAAACTAGTAACATTATCAGCGATTGGATCAGACAACTTGGCCATGTGCTTTAAATAATGTTTGTTACAGTGCGCACAATTAAAGCAACAGCCTGTGCCAGACAGGCTGATGGCTTTGGTGTTGAATAAATAAACAAATTTAATTTTATGCGCCATATTTAATAATCGGTTGACGAGCCGCTTTTACCGAATCAACCCGACCAACCGGTGTAAGCTGTGGAGCAGATTGTAACAGACTAGGATTTTCCTGAGCCTCTTTTGCTATATTTATCATCACGTCACAAAACTCATCTAACGTTTCTTTGCTTTCGTTTTCGGTTGGTTCAATCATTAAAGCGCCCGGTACAATTAATGGAAAATAAATTGTGGGTGGATGATAACCAAAATCAAGCAAGCGCTTGGCAATATCCATAGTAGTAACGTGGTAAGCTTGTTGTTTGGTATCATTAAATACAACTTCATGCATACAGTGTGCTTGAAATGGCACGTCAAAATGTTCGTGCAAACGTGCTTTTACATAATTAGCATTTAACACCGCATATCTACCCACCCGCTCGGTACCGGTTTTGCCTAACCTTAACATGTAAGTTAAAGCTCGCACTATGACGCCAAAATTACTGTAAAAAGAGCGTACTCGGCCAATACTATTAGCAGTATCGGCGGTTAATTGGTAGTCTGCACCGTTTTTCATTACTTGGTCGGCTGGCAAATATGGCGTTAGAGCAGAAACACAACCAACAAACCCGCCGCCTGGCCCGCCGCCGCCATGCGGCGTAGAAAATGTTTTGTGCAAATTAATATGCATTAAATCTACGCCCATATCAGCCGGCTTCACCAAACCTAAAATAGCATTAAGATTAGCTCCATCCATATAAAGCAAGGAACCGTTATCATGTAATTTTTTGGCTATGTCTAAAATGTTTTTATCAAATAGGCCAACGGTATTAGGAATGGTGAGCATCAAACCAACTACGCTGTCGTTTAACGCTTCGTCTAGCTTGGCTAAATCCACATAACCATCTTTATCTGACGGCACGGTAACGGTTTTAAATCCGCACATGTTAGCAGTGGCCGGATTAGTACCGTGCGCTGAATCGGGTATTAATATAACGTTTCTTTTAGCATCGCCATGGCTTCGATAATAAGCTTGCATCATCATCACGGCCGTAAGTTCGCCATGAGCACCGGCCGTTGGTTGTAATGTTACGCCGGTAAAACCAGTTACTTCTTTTAAGTACTCTTGCGTACGATAAATAACTTCTAAAACACCTTGGATGTTTTTGGTTTGATCCCATGGATGAGCGTTACTAAAACCGGATAAACCAGACATGTCTTCATTAATTTTCGGATTATATTTCATGGTGCAGGAACCTAAGGGGTAAAAACCATCATCAACGCCGAAAGCTCTTTTTGATAATGCTGTATAATGCCGCACAATGTCTAATTCAGAAACTTCCGGTAAATTTAACTCACCCCGTTGCTGACTATTTTCAATTTCTATATCGTTAGCTATTAATGATGGTAATTGCACAGCACTTCTACCGGGAACGGTTTTTTCAAATATTGTTTTCATAGTTTTCCATATCATCTTGGCTAATTAATTCTGTCACGCAAATTAATAAATGATCTTTTAATTCTGGATACAATCTACCTAAATCTATCCCAGCCGCAATATTATGTTCAGCTAGTTTTTGTATAACAGCGGCATTGTTAGATGTTTTTACCACAAATTCATTAAAAAATGGGGCGCTAAAAGTGCGTGGCCATTTTTTTGCGATTAGGGCTTTTTGAAAATACAAACTGTGCTGATGATTCAACAAAGCCAGCTCGCGTAACTTTTTGCCCAAACTGGCTAAATAAATCACGCTGTGCAAGGCGCACAAAGCTTGATTGGAACAAATATTAGAACTGGCTTTTTCTCGCCTAATGTGTTGTTCACGGGCTTGTAAAGTAAGCACATATGCTCGGCGACCTTGATTATCTTCTGTTTGGCCAACAATCCTGCCGGGTAGTTTACGTAAGTATTTTTGCGTAGTGGCCAAAAAGCCAAAACCCGGACCACCAGCCGATACCGGCAAGCCAAAACTTTGGCCTTCGCCTACAGCTAGATCCACGCCGTTATCGCCCGGTGGCGTTAAAATGCCTAAAGATAAGGCTTCAGTTATTATTTGCCCGATTAATTTATTTTTAGCGTGCAATTTTCCAGACAAATATTTTACATCTTCAACCACTCCAAAAAAATTAGGGCTTTGGATAAATAATCCGGCTACAGCATCGGTTAATAAGACTTCTAATTGATTAATGTCCACTCGGCCACTAGCTTGATCAAACGGCACCGTTTGTAAGGTTAAGCCTTTGGCTATACAGTACGTCTGCAACACTGCTCGATATTGCGGATTTACATTGCTAGCCACTAAAATAATGTTTTTCTGAGTAATATCGGCCAGCATAAAAGCCGCTTCAGCTGTTGCCGTGGCTCCATCATACATCGAAGCGTTGGTAGCGTCTAAAGCGGTTAAGCGCGTCATCATGGTTTGATATTCAAAAATCGATTGCAAAATCCCTTGGCTGATTTCCGGTTGATAAGGAGTATAAGCGGTATAAAATTCACTGCGCATAGCTAAATGATGCACCTGGGCTGGAATATGATGATGATACATACCGCCACCTAAAAAAGAAGCTTGGTAGGTTTTGTTTTTATTAGCCATGGTTGTAACAACTCGTTTAACATCTTGTTCAGATAAACCAGGGGGCAACTTAAAATCATTTTTCAAAAAAATACTATCGGGTACAGCTGAAAATAAATCTTCTATGGCATTAACGCCAATGGTTTTAAGCATGTCAGCCGTATCTGTTTGCGTATGGGGAATATATGGCATAGCAATAATTTTAGTAATAATTATTTCGCTTTGTCTTGGTCAAGAAACGTTTTATAAGCAGGGGCATCCATTAAATTACTAGTTTCAGCGGCGTTCACGCCGGATAATTTATAAATCCAGCCGGCTCCATACGGATCGGTATTAACTGCTTCTGGCGTGGTTTCCAAAGCCTTATTTACTGCCGCTACAATACCACCTACCGGCGCATAAACATCGGATACTGATTTAACCGATTCTACTACGCAAGCTCGTTCAAATTGTTTTACTATTTTGCCGATATCTGGCAACTCCACAAATACGACATCAGTTAATAATTGCTGGGCATAATCGGAAATTCCTACGGTAGCTTCGTTGCCTACTATTTTCACCCACTCATGGTCTTTGTTATAATATAAATCATTTTGAATTTTATGTTCGCTCATATGTATATTTATTAGCTTTTTTTATAAAATGGCAATTTGACAATTTTTGCCGCCACTAACTTAGTTCTAATCTGTATCTGAATTATTGTATCTAATTTGTGTAAACCATATTTAACATATCCCAGGCCAATATTTTTACCTAGCGTTGGCGACGGCACACCGCTGGTTACTGCACCCACTGTTTCACCATTATAATAAATTAAATATCCGTCTCTAGCAATGCCTCGATCCAGCATCTCAAAACCAACTAACTTTCTGGTTAAGCCGGCCTGTTTTTGCTGTTCCAGAGCGGCCTTGCCAATAAAATCCTTAGTAAAAGATACCGCCCAACCATACACTGCTTCTAGCGGTGTATGATTAATATCAATGTCATGACCATACAACATCATGCCGCATTCTGTGCGTAAAGTATCGCGCGCCCCCAAACCGCAAGGCAATAAACCGTAGTCCTGACCAATGGCTAATAATTTATCCCAAATTTGTTCGGCCGCTGTGTTAGTAAAATATAATTCAAAACCATCTTCACCGGTGTAGCCAGAGCGAGAAATAGTCATTGGTATGCCGGCAATAGCTGTGTCTATAAAATTATAACGTTTTATTAATTTTAGATCAGCCGCGGTTAATTTTTGCAAAATAGTTTCAGCTTGCGGACCTTGCGTGTCCAATTTCGTCATCGTGTCGCTAATATTGTCTACTTGTACCGTTAAGCCAACGGCTTGTTTTTTTATCCAGTCGTAATCACCGGGAGTAGTACCGGCGTTTACTACCAGCATATATTTCTGATCACTGTATTTATAAATGGTAATATCATCAATTATACCGCCTTGTTCATTGCAAATTACACCCAAGGCTACTTGTTGATTAGTCATTTTGCTAATATCACGTGAGGTTACTTTTTGCAATAATGTAACGGCATCACTACCGGTGATAATAAATTCTCCCATATGAGAAACATCAAACAGGCCGGCTCGTTGCCGAACCGCTTGGTGCTCTTGAATTTGGTTTGTATACATTACCGGCATTTCCCAACCGCCAAAATCAACCATTCTAGCGCCTAGTGTATGATGTTTAGCATTTAAAGATGTTTTTTTTAACATAATTTATCTTTGGTTAGTCCAATTATTGTTACTATATTTTTCAACGGCTAATTGCTGTGCCAGCTCAATTTCGGCTGTAGTGAGCGTATCGGCTTTAAATTCTATCTCAGAAAATTCTTGTTTAAATCCTTTAATTAAAGCGGCGACAACTTCAGCATAAGTATATGGCTTAGCAGTGATTTGATTAATGCCAATCACTCGTTGTTTTACATCAGAAATTAATTTATCTTTTAATTTTTCATTTGGCACTTTGAGTAATTCAAACATTTTATCAACATCCACTTCCCGTAAAATAGTGCCATGTTGCAATATAATTCCTTTTTTACGAGTTTGGGCATTACCAGATATTTTCTTGCCATGCACCACAATATCATTGAGCGGCACAAACTGCGCAGTTAAATTAAACTCTGCCAAACCAATAATAATAGCCTGACAAATTCGTTGATAGGAATCTAATATTTTAACCGGCACCAAATTTAATGCCAATGGTAGATGAATGCTATAGGTTACTTCTTGATCGTGAAAAACTGCTCCGCCGCCAGTTTGCCGACGCACGATATCAATACCTAGTTCCTGACACCGTTGCACATTAACTTCAGCTGTTAAAGATTGGAAATATCCAATCGATATCGCGGCTGGTTGCCAACCATAAAAACGCAAACACGGCTGCGCTAAACCTTGATTAATGCGCTCTAGCAATATTTCATCTAAAGCCATGTTAAAAGCGGCTGAATTATGATTGGTTTTTAATAAGCGAAAAGTAATCATAACATATATTAAGAATTAGCCGCTAATAAAATAGTTTTAACTATACTCTCGATATCTACGCCAAATAATTCTAGCTGCTGCGCAGAAATTACTGCTTGAATTTTTTGTTTTAACCGCTCTTGAATAATTGGTATCTGCAGTAACGCTTGTTCAATACTCATGATAGCTTCTTCTGGATAAATAAAAAAATCACCGGTAATTTTGATGTTTTTTATAATATTATTATCTAACTCTAAAAAAATCTTGAGTAATTTACCATTGGGAATTTTATAAACAGCTGATAGCATATTTCATTATTTTGTTATTAAAGACACTATAGAATATTTTTTTAAAAAAAGATACTATAATTTCATACTACAATTTTTAATTTCATATTTGATTTATTTACATATTTCTGCTATAATAGTTAGGTAAATTTTATGTCTGGGCACTCCAAATGGGCCACAATTAAAAGAGCGAAGGGCGTTACCGATGCTAAAAAAGGAGCGCTGTTTACTAAGCTTTCTAAAAATATTAGTTTAGCGGCGCGCAAAGGTAAGGATCCGGAATTTAACGCTTCGTTACGCACGGCCATTGAAGCCGCTAAGGCCGTTAGTATGCCTAAAGATAATATAGAACGAGCTATTTCACGTGGAGCCGGTGAATTACCTGGCCAAAAAATTGAAGAAATTACCTATGAAGGTTACGGGCCAAATGGCGTAGCCATGTTAATTCGCTGTGCTACCGATAATACTAATCGGACTAGTTCTAATTTAAAAAGCACTCTAAGTAAACACGGCGGTAATCTAGGCGGCCCTGGTTCAGTGAGCTTTCTTTTTAAGCCAGCGGGTATAATTAGAGTTGAACAAAATAGCGATGCCCTGCAACTGGCCGCTATGGATGCTGGTGCCGAAGACATTATTGAAGAAGCTGGTGGCATTACCATATTTACCCCACCAGAATTGTTCGAAACTGTAAAAACTACTTTAGGCAACGTAGTGGCGGTAGCTGAATTAACCAATCGCCCTCTTACCATGATATCATTAAACGATGACGCACAAGCCTCGCTAGGTAAATTATTAGAAGAGCTAGAGGATAACGATGATATTATGGATTTGTACCACAATGCCGCCCTCTAAAGTTAATGTAATTTCAAATGTAGTAATTGGCATAGATCCTGGCACAGCTATTACTGGTTATGGCATTTTGGAAATAGAGAATCGTACAACCAAAGTTCTAGAATATGGAGTAATTCGCACTCCTAGCAAAACCGTGTTGGCTCAACGCCTGGTTTTACTCTACGCTCAACTAACTAAGTTGTTAGGACAATATCATCCGGCTTATGCTGGTTGCGAACGATTGTTCTTTTCAAAAAATGTAAAAACTGCCCTAGATGTTGGTCAAGCTCGCGGCGTGACTTTGCTAGCCTTGGCTCAATTTAATACTAAATTATTAGAATTAACCCCACCCCAAGTAAAACAAAGCATTACTGGTTATGGCGCCGCTACTAAACTACAAGTACAACAAATGACCCAGCGTATTTTAAAACTAACTAACTTACCTAAGCCAGACGATGCAGCTGATGCTTTAGCCATTGCGCTAGCTACTCAACAATTTGCCCGTTTAGCTTAATTTTTTTATGAAATATTTAACAACTTTTATTATCACTAGCTTACTAAGCCTATTTAGTTTTTGTATTCTG
>Ga0172379_10005728_pt1 | contig 17194 bp, 14 predicted proteins | sample GrowelOW334metaG_FD_119756 | JGI IMG/M metagenome (GOLD analysis project Ga0172379, IMG submission 119756) | Groundwater microbial communities from an aquifer near a municipal landfill in Southern Ontario, Canada - Groundwater well OW334 metaG | ecosystem: Environmental > Aquatic > Deep... | reverse complement strand
TGGCCATTGGCGATGGGGCGAATGATTTACCGATGCTGCTTGCTGCTGGTCTTGGCGTTGCTTACCACGCTAAACCAGTGGTGCGGGCGGCGGCACAAGCACAGTTAAACCATTGTGATTTATCAGCTTTGATCTATATTTGAGATATGCTAGAAAAAGTTTTAATTTCCGAGCTTTTTGCCTTTTTGCTGGTGTTTTGCCGCGTTGGTTCGGCAATTATGCTGTTGCCTGGATTTGGCGAGGCTTATGTTCCAGCTCGGGCGCGGCTGTTGCTGGCGGCTATGTTTAGTGTTGCACTTGCCCCTGCTTTGCACAATATGCCCCATGTGCCGAGCAACATTATGGCTCTGTTTTCGCTGATACTCGCTGAAATTCTCATAGGCTTATTCTTGGGTGGGCTTAGCCGCATGCTGATTGGCGCAATCCATATGGCAGGTATGATTATTGCCTATCAGTCAAGTCTTGCCTCTGCTCTAACACAGGACATTGCCCACTCGCAAGCACAAGGGACTTCGCTCGGTAACTTGCTTGGAATGTCTGCACTGGTGTTGTTATTTGCCACGGATTTGCACCATCTCATGCTGCGCGGAATTGCCGAAAGTTATACCTTGTTTGTTGCTGGCCAGCTTCCCGCAATTGGCGATTTTAGCGAGCATGCTACCAGAACGATGAGTGGCTCATTTCGCATGGCGATGCAGCTTGCCGCTCCGCACTTGGTGATCGGGTTGCTGATATATCTGGGCGCTGGTATCATCTCGCGTCTGATGCCCAATATCCAGATTTTCTTCCTGCTGATGGCACCACAACTGCTTATCAGCTTTTTTATCCTGATGATAAGCAGCAGCGCGATTATGCTGTGGTATATGGATTATATTAAGGAATCGCTAGGGGCTTTTTTAGCGCCTTGATTGCAATTATTTCTCCCTAAATTTAATGCGTCCTTTGGTTAGGTCATAAGGGGTCATTTCCACAATAACCTTGTCACCTGCCAACACGCGGATGCGGTTTTTACGCATCTTTCCTGAAGTATGGGCGATCACCATATGCCCATTTTCTAGCTTTACGCGGAAAGTGGCGTTTGGCAATAATTCCGTAACATGGCCTGTAAATTCTAATAATTCTTCTTTTGACATAATATCCTGTTGTTATTTTAATTAAGGCGGGAATGATATCAGAAATTAAAGATTAAGCTACTATTTTTTATATATATGTATAAAGATCTGGCTTTTGGCATGGTTTTTGACTATATTGCTGTGTTCGAACGTGTGCTTATTAAATTTGTGGGAATTATTTTGAAGTCAGGCGCTAAACATAAATCGTCACTATTGCTTGCCGCAGCGTTTGGTGCTGTGTTTTGGGCGGGGCTTGGCTTGTTTGCTGCGCCAGTCTATGCACAAAGCGATGATCGGTTGATTGAAGGGGCGAAGCTATGTACCCGCCATTTGCAGCGTTATGAGCGTGAATACGGCATCCCCGCCCATCTTCTTTCAGCGATTGCTTCTACCGAATCGGGGCGTTACCACAGTGGGCTTAAAATAAAGCTGCCTTGGCCGTGGACTATTAATGCCGAGGGCAAGGGCTATTTTTTTGATACCAAGGAACAAGCGATTGCTGCCGCGCAGAAGCTACGCGCCCGTGGTGTGCAAAGCATGGATGTGGGTTGTATGCAGGTGAACCTATATCATCATGCCAATGCTTTTTCTTCGCTGAATCAGGCTTTTGAGCCAGAAAATAACATTGCTTACGCCGCGAGTTTTCTGCGCAATCTTTATCAGGAGGGCGGCAATTGGAAAAAAGCCGCTGGTGATTATCATTCCAAAACCCCAGCGCTTGGAAGTGAATATGTCGGGCTAGTATATAATAGCTGGCGCGGAATTGTTGATAAATTGCGCAATGCTCGCCTGAGTGTGCCAAGCAGCTCGGTGAACGGCTTGCAGGAAATGCAGCAGGCCAGTGTTGTGAAACCAACTAATAACCAAGTTGTAGATAAGCCACTTTCACCGCCTGCGCCAAAGCGGGTGTTGATGGCGAATAATAAGGGTAATAATGCTGGCTCGACGCTGCCACAAATGAAAACTATCAGCGCTCGTGCGGACGTAAAAAGTAAAAAACAAAACGGCATGGTAATAGTACGTCCTGAAATTAAAGTAGTAGATTCTGGTGCAGCGCGTGTCGGGCAGTCCGAACAGAATCGTCCGCCAGAACCGATGGTTATAGCTGATGCCAGCCCATTTGCTGCTGGAGAGGTATCTAAATCAATGGGCAGCAAGTCAGCGAGTGATCAGCAATCTGTGCCACAACAGGCAAAAGTTATCCATTTGGATCATCAAGTGCTGGACGTAACGCCAATGAGTGCGGCAAATGCTAAAATTGTCCCAAAATCAGGGCCGAATTTTATTTTTAATGATTGAAAAGTCGGTTTTACTTCACACTTTCCAACACCGTCGCAATGCCCTGACCGCCGCCGATACATTGGGTGGCAAGGGCATATTTTTTGCCGTGTTTGGCGAGAAGCTGCGCTGCTTTTCCTGTAATTCTTGCGCCTGATGCGCCAAGCGGGTGACCAAGGGCAAGCGCCCCGCCGTCAAGGTTGATTTTACTGACATCTAAACCAAGTTCACGAATCACCCCGATAGACTGGGAAGAAAAAGCTTCGTTCAGTTCAATAATGTCAATATCAGCAAGGGTAAGCCCAGCACGGGTCAGGGCTTTTTTTGTTGCCTCTATTGGCCCAAGCCCCATGATTTCTGGCGCAATTCCCGATGTTGCAAAACTTTTAATGCTGGCAATAATCGGCAGCCCATTTTTCTTCGCATAGTCTTCGGAGGTTACTAAAACTGCCGATGCACCGTCCGTAATCGGCGAGGAGGTGGCAGCCGTTACTGTGCCGTTTGCATCGAAAACAGGCTTCAGTCCTGCCATTGATTCCAGAGTGGTTTCCGCACGAATGCAACCGTCTTTGGTCACCGTGCCAGCTTTGGTGGTGATTGCCACGATTTCATCTGAAAAATCAGCATTTGCGGCTTTTTTGTGGCTGGCAAGCGCGAATTCTTCCTGATCTTGGCGCGAGATGCTTAGTTTTTTGCATACTTGCTCAGCAGTAAGCCCCATAGACATATAGGCTTCGGGCATAGTGGCATAAAGCGTGGGGCTGGGTGCTGGGTTGAAGCCCATCATCGGCACACGTGACATAGACTCAACACCTGCCGCGATAAATACCTCGCCTGCGCCACACGCTATTTTCCCAGCAGCAATGTGGTTCGCTTCCATCGATGAGCCGCAGAAACGGTTTATTGTTGCGCCTGAAATGCTCACGGGCAGCCCTGCCAGAAGCGCCACCATCCGCCCGATATTCATACCCTGTTCACCCTCAGGAAAGGCGCAGCCAACCATAACATCTTCAATATCAGCAGGATTTAGCGTAACTTTGGCAAGCAACCCCTTTATTACTTGCGCGAGAATATCATCAGGGCGGGTGCGTGCCAATTCACCCTTATGAGCGGGGGTAAATGGTGAGCGAACATAAGCGCAGATTACAGCTTTATTAGGCATAATTCCTCCTGTTTATGAGGTGATTGTACAATTTTTTGATCAAGATTAATAGTAAAATTGAATGGTGTTTTGGAGCTTGCCGACCTACTTGCCGTCCTATGATACTTTGGAATAGCGCCCAGCGGTGGTTATTTTATACTCATCAAACAAGGTGGCAACCACCCGCGCTGCCATTTTGTGCTGGCTTGAAACCTGTATAAAACTATCTTTTTCACTTGCAATATCTTGATATTCTGGCTTTTTTAGTTGTTCTAATTCACGTGCAAAATGATTTTGTGCAAGTCCGAACTCTCGGCAAATTGTGCGTAAATCAACGGATAAAAAACACATCAAATCATCAATAACTTTTTTACGGATTTTGTCCTCGTCATTAAACGCATAACCACGTTTAATCGGCAAATCATCATTTTCAATGGCAGTTCGGTAATCAAGCGAGTTAGTGGTGGCCTGTGCATAACCATCAGGGAATTGGCTAATTGCCGAAACGCCAAGACCAATAAGGGTATTGGTGGTGTCAGTCACATACCCTTGGAAATTGCGGCGTAAACTGCGGTCGTGCATGGCAACTGAAAGCGGATCATCGGGTTTGGCAAAATGGTCAATGCCGATTGCCACATACCCAGCATCCACCAGCATTTGATAAGCCATTTCATAAATTGCAAGTTTTTCCACATCAGACGGCAAAGTTGCCACATCAATCAGGCTTTGGTGTTTTTTTACACTCGGCACATGTGCATAAGAAAACAGTGCAAGGCGTGATGGATTAAGGGCAAGAGCCTGCTCCAGAGTTTTTCTGAACCCCTCCAATGTTTGCAGCGGCAGGCCGTAAATCAAATCGAAATTGATTTGGTTAAGCCCAGCATCACGAAGCTGCTGCACGACATTTGCCACCAATTCATAAGGCTGTACACGGTTGATAGCAACCTGTACTTTTTCGTCAAAATCCTGAATACCAAGGCTTACGCGGTTAAAGCCCAGATGTTTATATAGTTTGATATTTTCGGAAGTGGTAGTGCGTGGGTCTAGCTCGATTGCTACCTCACCGGTTGGTTTTGCAGCAAACATATCGCCAATTGCGTTCATAATTGCTTGTAAATCATCACCATTTAAGATGCTGGGCGAGCCACCACCAAAATGGATATTGGTGAATTTACCTTTTGCACCTTTGAGGTTTTTTACCAGAGAAATTTCATTTAGTAATGCACCAACATAGCGAGTAATTGGGGCATAATGATTGGTGATTTTGGTATGACAACCACAAAACCAGCACAACTCGCGGCAAAATGGGATATGGACATAAACGGAGGTTTCGGCATTTTCTGCAACAGAGCCTAGCCACTTGCTGTAAATTTCAGCGTTTATTTGTGGGGTGAAATGATGAGCCGTCGGATAGCTGGTATAGCGCGGGGCTTCCATACCTAGCCAATGTGGAGGGAGTTGAGAGTTTTTCTGCATAAAACGTCCTTCTCTCTCCAATCAGGTTCTAGGTTCTTGGTACTAGGTTCTAGTTAATTTAACTAGCCCCTAGCACCAAGCCCCCAGTACCTAAAAATCTACTCCAAAATTTTAGCAACAACACCCGCACCGATGGTACGTCCACCTTCACGGATAGCGAAGCGCAAGCCTTCTTCCATCGCGATTGGTGAGATAAGTGTTGCTTCGATACTTACGTTATCACCAGGCATAATCATTTCCACACCTTCTGGCAATTTGATAGAGCCAGTTACGTCGGTGGTACGGAAATAGAATTGCGGACGATAGTTGCTGAAGAACGGGGTGTGACGACCACCTTCCTCTTTGTTCAGAACGTAAATTTCCGCAGTGAATTTAGTGTGTGGCTTAACCGAACCTGGTTTCGCAAGCACTTGACCACGCTCAACATCTTCACGTTTCGTGCCACGCAGCAACAAGCCAACGTTATCACCAGCGCGACCTTCATCAAGAAGTTTGCGGAACATTTCCACGCCTGTGCAAGTGGTTTTTTGAGTATCACGAAGACCAACGATTTCAATCTCTTCACCAACTTTGATGATACCGCGTTCGATACGACCGGTAACCACCGTACCACGACCAGAAATCGAGAACACGTCCTCAACTGGCATGATGAACGGTTTGTCAATCGGGCGCTCTGGTTGCGGGATGAAAGAATCAACCGCAGCCATCAATTTTAGCACCGCCTCACGGCCAAGGGTTGGGTTTGAATCATCAAGAGCGGCAAGAGCCGAACCATGAATGATCGGAATGGTATCGCCTGGGAATTTGTATTTGTTGAGCAATTCACGAACTTCAAGCTCAACCAGCTCCAGCAATTCAGGATCATCAACCATGTCGCATTTGTTAAGAAACACAACGATCGCAGGAACACCAACCTGACGCGCCAGCAAGATATGCTCGCGGGTTTGTGGCATAGGGCCGTCAGCCGCAGAAACTACCAGAATCGCACCATCCATCTGCGCCGCACCCGTAATCATGTTTTTTACATAATCGGCGTGGCCTGGGCAATCTACGTGCGCATAGTGGCGGTTTTCGGTTTCATACTCAACGTGCGCGGTGTTAATGGTGATACCACGCGCTTTTTCCTCTGGTGCAGCATCAATCTTGTCATATGCGGTATATTTCGCACGACCAGCTTCCGCCAATACTTTGGTGATCGCCGCAGTAAGTGACGTTTTACCATGATCCACGTGACCAATGGTGCCAATGTTACAATGCGGTTTTGTACGTTCAAACTTCTCTTTAGCCATATCAATTCTCCGAAGATATGTGTTCGATAAAAAAATCTATCTAACAGGGTTAATTAAGCAACTTTCTTTTTAATTTCTTCTGCAACAGCTGCGGGCACCGGTTCATAGTGATCGAACTGCATAGAATATTGTGCGCGACCTTGCGACATAGAACGCAAAGTGTTCACATAACCAAACATAGATGCAAGTGGCACCATCGCATTTACCACGCGAGCATTACCACGAGAATCCATACCTGTAACCTGACCGCGACGCGATGACAAATCGCCAATTACGTCGCCCATGTAATCTTCTGGTGTTACTACTTCCACTTTCATGATCGGCTCAAGCAACACTGGTGCAGCTTTTGGTAAACCTTCACGGAAAGCAGCGCGGGCTGCAATTTCAAACGCCAGAGCCGAAGAATCCACATCATGGTATGCGCCGTCAACCAAAGTCGCTTTGAAGTCGATCATTGGGAAACCAGCAACCACACCGTTGCTCACAGAAGCTTCCAAGCCTTTTTCCACACCTGGGATATATTCTTTTGGTACAGAACCACCAACGATCTTGCTTTCAAACTGAAAGCCACCACCAACTGCAAGCGGTTCAAAATCAATGATAACGCGGGCAAACTGACCAGAACCACCAGATTGTTTCTTGTGGGTATAATCCATTTGGTATTTTTTAGTGATGGTTTCGCGGTAAGCAACTTGCGGCGCACCAACATTTGCCTCTACTTTGAACTCACGTTTCATACGGTCAACGATAATCTCCAAGTGCAACTCACCCATACCTTTTAGGATGGTTTGCCCTGTTTCCTCATTGGTCGAAAGACGAAGCGAAGGATCTTCCGAAGCAAGACGAGAAAGCGCCATACCCATTTTTTCTTGGTCAGCCTTGGTTTTTGGCTCAACTGCAAGCTCGATTACTGGCTCTGGAAACTCCATGCGCTCAAGAATAACTTGTGCGTCAACATCGCAAAGAGTATCACCAGTAGTGGTATTTTTGAGACCAGCAAGAGCAACTATATCACCAGCGTAAACTTCTTTCACGTCTTCACGAGAGTTCGCATGCATAAGCAACATACGGCCAACACGCTCACGGTTTCCTTTTACGGTATTTTGAACATAAGAACCAGCTTCCAACTTGCCAGAATATACGCGCATAAAGGTAAGCGAGCCAACGAATGGATCTGACATGATCTTGAAAGCAAGACCAGAGAATTTCTCACTATCATCAGCTTTACGAGTGGTTTCAGAATCAGTTTTTACATCGATGGCAGTTACTGAAGGAATATCAAGCGGGCTTGGAAGGAAATCCACAACCGCATCAAGCATTGGCTGAACGCCTTTGTTTTTGAACGACGAACCACAAAGAACTGGTACGAATTTGAACGCTACAGTACCTTTGCGGATACATTCTTTTAGTTCTGCCTCGGTCGGCTCTTCACCACCAAGATATTTTTCCATTACGCCGTCATCCATTTCAACGGCAATTTCCAACATTTTTATACGCGCAGCCTTAGCAGCAGCATCGAGTTCCGCGCGAATAGGCAGTTCATCAAATTTTGCGCCCAGCTCCTCGCCTTTCCACACGATTTCTTTCATTTTAATCAGATCAACAACACCTTCGAATTTATCTTCAGAGCCAATTGGGAGCTGGATAACCAGAGGCACTGTACCAAGGCGATCAATCATCATTTGCACAGTACGTTCAAAATTCGCACCGATACGATCCATTTTATTCACATAACAGATACGTGGAACACTATATTTATCAGCCTGACGCCATACCGTTTCAGATTGTGGCTCAACACCAGCAACCGAGTCAAACACCGTAACCGCACCGTCAAGCACACGCATTGAACGCTCTACTTCGATAGTAAAGTCAACGTGACCTGGTGTATCAATAATGTTAATGCGATGATTATTCCAGTAGCAGGTGGTCGCCGCAGAGGTAATGGTAATACCGCGCTCTTGCTCTTGCTCCATCCAGTCCATGGTTGCAGCACCCTCGTGCACTTCGCCGATTTTATGCGATTTACCAGTGTAATAAAGAATGCGCTCAGTGGTCGTGGTTTTACCAGCATCAATGTGAGCGCAGATACCAATGTTACGATAATCTTTAAGTGGAGTTGTGCGAGCCATCTTCTTATTTCCCTACTACCAACGATAATGCGAGAATGCTTTGTTCGCATCCGCCATTTTATGAGTGTTTTCACGCTTAGTAACCGCACCACCGCGACCATTAGCCGCATCCATCAACTCAGCAGCAACACGATCACGCATGGTTTTTTCCTTACGAGCGCGTGCCGCAGCAATCAACCAACGAAGCGCAAGAGCCAAACGACGTTCTTCACGAACCTCGGTCGGAACTTGGTAAGTAGCACCGCCAACACGACGAGAACGAACTTCAACCGATGGCTTGATGTTATTCAAAGCATCATGAAAAAATTTCAGCGGATCAGCACTGGTTTTTTTATTGATAATATCAAGAGCTTCGTAAGTAATCGCTTCAGAAGCCGATTTTTTACCATCATACATCATAGTATTAATCAATTTTGTGAGAACCACATCACCAAATTTAGCATCTGGCAGAATTACTCTTTTTTTAGCTGCGTGACGACGAGACATATTTCCCTACCCTATTTCGGACGTTTAGCGCCGTAAGCCGAGCGCGATTGTTTACGGTTTTTCACACCTTGTGTATCCAGCGTACCGCGGATAATGTGGTAACGAACCCCTGGCAAATCCTTTACGCGGCCGCCACGAATCAGCACAACACTATGCTCTTGCAGGTTATGGCCTTCCCCTGGAATATAACCGAACACCTCGAAACCATTGGTAAGACGAATACGAGCAACCTTACGCAAAGCCGAGTTCGGCTTTTTAGGCGTAACGGTTTTAACTTGCGTACACACACCACGTTTCTGAGGGCAAGCCTTCAGAGCAGGAACTTTATTACGCTTAGCCACAGAGCGACGAGGACTGCGGACCAACTGATTGATTGTTGGCATTCAATATACCCTTATTTATTTAAATGATATTCCATATCTCCTGAGTTGGGCAGCAAAACCATGCGATAATACAAACTTTAAGCATAAGTATCAGTCACTTGGTATAAGACAACCCTATTCAGGGGAGGGCGTAACCTAGTATTGTACATCAAACTCGTCAAGCACAAATGTTAGCAAAATGTAAAAAAAATCGCCAACTTGTGTTTTTTTAGTTTTTTGGGTTGGCAAACACAAAAAAATAGGCTACCAAGCTTCATAAGTTTTTTGCACAAGTATTTGGAATAACAACTAATAGAAATGGTGATGCACCAATATCCTAGCTCATATCCAGTTAAAATTGTTTCTCGCACAGCCAGCCTCGCTCGCATCCGCAAGATTCGCCTTTCGTGGCTGGTTGCCAGTGTTGCCTTTGGTTTTGGCTGCACTTCTGCCCTTACTCCGTTTTTTGATAATCTGGAAATGGTGGTTGCCGCGAAGAATGAGACTGCTCTTGCCGTTGCCAGTCTTAAAAAAGCCGCATCACTTGAGGATATTGTGGGCGCTGCCCCTGCGGACATAGTCCCAGCGGAAACCGTTATTGCCCAAGAAGTTGCCAAAGAAAAAGCGGCTCAAAAAAGAACGCTGGAAGTCGCTAAAAATTATCCTCTTTCCCTTGATCTAAAAATACAAAAAGGTGACACGCTGGTCGGCCTACTTACGGATGTTGGGGTTTCCAGCAGTGAGGCAAAAAGCGCTTTTGAAACCGTGCGTACCGTATTTAACCCCCGCAAACTGACCGCTGGCAGCAAAGTTGCAGTGGTGCTTGATAAGGCCAGCGATGGCAGCATTATCGTTCGCAACTTAAAACTCCCGTCATCGGCTCTTTCGACCGTTGAACTGGCTCGCACACGTGATGATGATTTTATCGTGAAAAAAACTGACACTCCGCTCACTAAAAAATTAGCGCGAGCAGGTGGCACAATTGACAGCAGCATTTACCAAACTGGCGCAGAAGCTGGAATTCCACCGGCAATGCTCGGTGAGATTATCAACGCTTATAGCTATGATGTGGATTTCCAGCGTGACATTAAAAAAGGCAATTCTATTGATGTTTTGTTTGAGCGCATGGAAACTAAGGACGGTGTCGCGGCGGGTAATGGCAATTTAGTATATGCCGAGCTAAACCTTGGAAATAAGGTTCAGAAACTATATCGTTATACCGACAAGAACGGCAATTCAGACTTCTATAATGAAAAGGGCGAAAGCGTGCGCAAGGCGCTGCTGCGTACCCCGATTAGCGGAGCGCGGATAACTTCTGGCTTCGGAATGCGCGAACATCCGCTCTCTGGTTATACCAAAATGCACAAAGGGGTTGATTTTGGCGCACCAACGGGAACACCGATTTACGCGGCTGGTGACGGGGTGGTTGAAGTAGTAAGAAGAGAAAATGGTTACGGCAACTATTTGAAAATTAAGCATAACACCAAGTATTCCTCGGCCTACGCCCATTTAAGCCGTTATGCGAGCGGCATTAAGCAGGGAAAATTCGTGAAGCAAGGACAAATCGTTGCTTATGTCGGCAGCACTGGCGCTTCCACTGGGCCACATCTGCATTATGAAATTCTGGCCAATAACAGTCAGGTAAATCCTGCTAACGTGAAATTTAAAACTGGAAATGTTCTGGCTGGCAAAGAACTTCTTGCCTTCAAAGGTAATCAAGGCAAGATTGAGTCCCGCCTTGCCTCTATCGCCCGTGGTAAAACTGTGGCTATGGTTGATGAAGCGGTACAGAAAAAAGCTACCAACTAATTTTAAGCAGCGGATTTTTTTCAGCGGCGGGATTTGGCAGCGACCTTCACAATCCATAGGTTGAAAAAAACACAGCTTATAGCACGCTATGCGTGGATAATTGTCATAAAAATTTCACATTTCTTTTGCATTTTTCATGCTACATGTGAATTTCAGTAAGCGAGCAATCAAGCAAACGGGAAAATTTTATGACTAACATTAGCTATCCATATGCACAAGCAGATAATGCTGAAGCAGGTAAGAGCAGCGGCGATCGGCATGTTACCAAACAGGAACTATTGTCATTCATCGCGGAAAAATCTCCGCTTGACACTCTTGTTGTCTGGCGTGAAGAGTGCAAACACCAAGAATCCGCACCGAACCTCAACAGCTTTATCCAAAATGTCAGGGAACAAAGCACCATTAGCGATCTCGCCAAACAAGTTAAGCTAAAGCAAAATCTGGTAATTTTAGACGCCAAGGACATTACTGCTGAGGAGGTTTGCAACAGCCTACCCTTGCAGCTGCGGCCAGCACCTGACCGAACAGCAGAGCGCCTTAGCCGAAATTTCTCTAGCCAATTTTAAGCCCACCTTCCCACGCAGTCACCTTCACTTCCTGCCCATCGGCAATGCGACCAGCGAGGATGGCGTTTGCGAGTTTATCTTGCAATTCCTTTTGGATGATGCGTTTTAGCGGTCTTGCACCATACATTGGGTCATAGCCAGTTTCCGCCAGCCAATCCCTTGCTTTTTCATCTAAAACCAGCGTGATTTTGCGTTCTTCCAAGCGTTTGGCAAGGCGGGCAATTTGAATATCCACAATCCCCGCCATGTGGTTTTTCTGCAAACGCCCGAACAAAATCACCTCATCCAAACGATTGAGAAACTCAGGGCGGAAGGATTTGCGTACCACTTCCATCACCGCATCTCTCGTCTTTGCCGAAATTTCTTTTTCCTTTGAATTCGCCAGAAACTCCGAACCAAGATTAGAAGTCAAAATTATCATGGTATTGCGGAAATCCACCGTCCGCCCTTGCCCATCTGTCAAGCGACCATCATCAAGCACTTGCAGCAAAATGTTGAACACATCGGGGTGAGCTTTTTCCACCTCATCAAACAAAATAACTTGATACGGGCGACGACGCACCGCCTCGGTTATCACTCCGCCTTCCTCATATCCCACATATCCGGGAGGTGCACCAATCAGGCGGGAAACGGCGTGTTTTTCCATAAACTCGGACATATCAATGCGAAGCAACGCCGATTCATCGTCAAAAATAAACTCCGCCAAAGCCTTAGTCAGCTCGGTTTTTCCCACCCCTGTTGGCCCAAGAAATAGGAACGAACCAAGCGGGCGCGACGGATCTTGCAAACCCGACCTCGCACGACGAACCGCATTAGAAACCGCAACCAAAGCCTCTTCTTGCCCGACCACTCTTGCCCGCAAATTATCTTCCATTTTGAGCAACTTAGCCCGCTCACCCTCCAGCATTTTTTCCACAGGCACACCCATCCACCGCGACACAATCGCCGCAATATCACCTTCGGTTACCACCTCTTTTACCATGCCTTCTTCAGCTTCGCTTTCCGCTTTTTTCAGTTGCTCGGCGAGTTTGGGAATCACGCTGTAAACCAGCTCGCCCGCCTTTGCCAAATCGCCGCTACGCTGTGCCAAATCCCGCTCATGCTGGGCAAGCTCTATCTGTTCTTTGATTTTATGCACACTCACCCGCTGCGATTTTTCCGCCTGCCATAATGACGACAAATCCGCACTTTGTTTTTCCAAGCCTTCCAGCTCTTTATTCAGCTTTTCCAAACGGTCTTTGGAGGCAACATCTGTTTCTTTTTTCAGTGCCTCACGCTCAATTTTAAGCTGCATGATGCGTCTGTCCAGCTCGTCTAATTCCTCTGGTTTGCTGTCCACTTCCATCCGCAAACGTGCCGCCGCTTCATCCATCAAATCAATGGCTTTATCAGGCAAAAAACGGTCGGTAATATAGCGATTTGAAAGGGTTGCCGCCGCCACAATCGCCGCATCCCCAATGCGTATTCCGTGATGAAGCTCATATTTTTCCTTTAAGCCCCGCAAAATGGAAATCGTATCCTCAACTGACGGCTCACTCACAAAAACCGCCTGAAAACGCCGAGCAAGTGCCGCATCTTTTTCAATATATTTGCGATATTCATCAAGCGTTGTCGCCCCAACGCAGTGCAGCTCACCACGAGCCAGTGCAGGTTTCAGCAAATTGGAAGCATCCATCGAGCCTTCCGCCTTACCCGCCCCCACAAGCGTATGTAATTCATCAATAAACAGCACCACCTGCCCATCGCTTGCCGCAATTTCATTTAGCACCGCCTTCAAGCGTTCCTCAAACTCGCCACGAAATTTCGCACCCGCCACCAACGCCCCTAAATCCAGCGATAACAAACGCTTATCCCGCAAAGTTTCAGGCACATCGCCCTCCACCATCCGTTGTGCCAAGCCCTCAATAATCGCCGTTTTGCCAACTCCGGGTTCGCCAATCAGCACAGGATTATTCTTGGTACGCCGCGATAAAACCTGCATAGTGCGGCGGATTTCCTCATCCCGCCCGATTACAGGGTCTAATTTCCCGTCCTTGGCAAGTTGCGTAAAATCTTTGGTATATTTTTTGAGCGATTCAAAACCCTCCTCAGCATTGGCCGAACTCGCCGTCCGCCCTTTTCGCATATCGTTAATCGCCGCATTCAGCTTTTGCGGAGTAACGCCCGCATCCAGCAGGATTTTCGAAGCCTGTGTACCGCTAGACATAGCCAAAGCCTGCAACAAACGCTCCACAGTTACAAACTCATCACCCGCTTTTTTGGAAAGCTCATCCGCCAAGGAAAAAAACTTGGTAATTTCGGAGGTTACATATAACCCCCCTGCCCCGCTGCCCTCCACTTTGGGCATAGATTTAAGAGCCGCCTCCACCCCGCTTGCCGCCATCGCCACATCCCCGCCGCAGCTGCGAATCAGGCTTTCTGCCATCCGCTCCTTGTCCTGCACCATCGCCGCCAGAATATGCACAGGCAAAAATTGCTGGTTTGAGTTTTTAAGCGCGATATTTTGTGCCGCTTGAATGATGCTTTGTGATTTTTCTGTATATTTTTCAAAGTCCATATTGCTTCTCCATGTTTTTAATCTATGAAAACTATGTAAGTATGATTTTCAGGTTCTTCAATAGCGGCTTTGCTTTTAATTAAAAAACTCAAGCAAACCCGTACAAAACTGTGGTATAGAGCGCAATTTTTTGTTATGATGGTTTCGTTTTTAAGCACAACAAGCAACACAACAAGTAACTGGTCAGCAACACCCATGAATGAAGATCTCGAAAAAATCAAAGAGTTAGAAGCTCTTAGAGCGCAGCACCGCGACCTTGACAACCAAATAAATGATGGCGGGCTTGATGAGTTTACCCTGCGCCGCTTCAAGCAGGTGAAGCTTGCATTGCGTGATAGAATATCTATGCTCGAGCGCATTGTGTACCCTGATATTATCGCATAGGTAATTTTATCCCACAAATTATAACAGTAAAAATCGAATCATTCGGCGGGCTTGGCGATGGCATCGGCAAACATGGTGACAGGCCTGTCTTTGTGCCAAAATCAGTAGTTGGCGATGTGCTGCGTGTACGAATTATCCATGAAACCGCTGAATTCAAACGCGGCGAGATTATAGAAATTGTAGAAGCTGGTGCATCGCGAGTTGCTGCCCCCTGCCCTTATTTTGCGGCGTGCGGCGGGTGCAGCCTGCAACAAATGAGTGAAATTGATTACCGCGAATTCAAAAGCAAAATCGTGCAGAATGCGATGAAACAAGCTGGCTTCGAAGATAGTGATGCTAGCAAAAAAGTCTCTTTCCTGCCCGCTGCCAGCCGCCGCCGCACTGAATTCAAGCTCGTAAAAGAAAACAGCAAATGGTCGCTGGCATATATTGGCAACCGCAGCCACGACAAAGTCGCCATCAGCAATTGCCTGATTTTAGAGCCTGAATTGCAAGCAATCCTGCCCATAATCACAGGGCTTATCGGCGGGCTTAGTTTTGTGCGTGACATCGAATCAGTGCGCCTTACTTCGGCTGATAGCGGGGTGGAAGTGTCATTAACCCTAACCCGAACTGCCAAACCACCCGCCAACCTCAACGCTGTAAAAATCGAATTGCAACAATTGGCAGACGCAGCAAAACTTGTGCGCGTAAGCCTCGCAGATAACCGCAGCATACCGATCGAAGTGGCAGAAAATGGCTACCCAACCATGCGCCTTGGCAAGGTTGATGTTCACTTGCCGCAGGATGCTTTTTTGCAGGCCACCCGCGAAGCTGCCCGCCTGCTCACCAAATTTGTAAAACATGAAACCCGCGGCAGCAAACATATTATCGATCTATTCTGTGGAATTGGCACATATTCGGCGGCACTTTGCGAGGACGCAACCGTTCATGCCGTTGACGATCATGAACAAATGGTGATGAATCTACGCAATACCGCCCGCACTGGCAATATGCGCCTTACTACCGAAAAACGCAATTTATTCACCAATCCATTTTCGGCGTATGAGTTGGGAAAGTTTGACGCAGTGGTGCTTAATCCGCCACGGGCTGGGGCAAAAGCGCAAGTGGAACAAATCGCCGCTAATGCAAACAGCAAATCACCAGTTAAAAATATCGTTATGATTTCCTGCAACCCAGCAACCTTCGCCCGCGATGCAAAAATCTTGAAAAATGCAGGTTTTATCCTCAAAAATGCTATCGCCATCGACCAATTCGTCTATAGCCCGCACATAGAAATCGCCGCTCATTTCGGACGATTGTAAATCCTGCATTCTCCACTGTCACCCCGCATTTATTGCGGGGTCTGGGTTTGAAATTGCAAAAGTTAACATTTTTGTCACAAAAAGTTCACAATACTTTTATTTTTATCTGTTATATCAAAAATACAATTTCAAAAGAAATACAACCATAACAACTTAGGAGTAATATATGACTAACTTCTCGTCAATTAATGCTGCAACAGCAGATAACAACCCAAAAGACGGAAAACTTGATAAAAATGAAGCAGCTAAAATGGCTGCCGATAGGGTTGTTAATGACATTAAATCTGCATTTGAGAAAAATGAAAAATTATTGGCAGAATGCAAACAAAACAACATTGACTACAACTCTGCTTCTAGCTCAACCCCTTACTTAGACCAAGAAATAACCCCTATACAGGTAATGAGTTCTAAGTTTAGCCATGCTATGGATTCAATTTTGCAAACCATCTCTGGTATTGCTGGAGATAAAACTCCAATTAGGGGTGCAAAATATGAAGCTGGCGACATCCAAAAATCCGACATTTGCGCTGCACTGCAAGACGCACAAAAACAACTGCTAACTTTGCCAAATAAACCTAAAAACGCTGAAAAAGAAATAAACTAGACAAGAACAGAAAACTTAAAAACACCCCCCCACCCTATTCCTCCAGCTTTTTCCAGAAGGAATCACCAAGCTCGACATCACGTTTCTTTGAAGCTGGGGCGGTGGGCTTATGATTTTCAACTTTAGACTGCTCCGTTAAATCGTCATCTGGCGTTTCTGGTGTAGGTGCAGTGTCATCATCTGGCCGTTCGATTATATCTGGCTCATTACTATTCCACGGAAGTTTTGAGAAAAAACCACCCTCCGTTGGCAAACTGCTGGCTGGTGTTCCCGCCAAAGCTGCTGACATAAACCCGCGCCAAATGCTGGCAGGCAGCGTGCCACCCGTTACTTTTTTCATGGGCTTGTTGTCATCATTGCCTACCCACACACCCGCCACCAAATCAGGCGTATAGCCAATAAACCAAGCATCTTTGTAATCAGAAGTTGTGCCAGTTTTGCCCGCAGCCGAGCGCCCGATACTTGCACCGCGCCCTGTGCCGCTGGTGATTACGCTTGCCAGCATTTCGTTCATCATACCCACAACGCCACTGGCCAGCACCATGCCACGGCTTGGTTGCTCACGTTTGTAAAGACGCTTGCCCTTGCTGGTAGTGATTTCCACGATACCATACGGATAGACAATCGCCCCCCCTGCGGCAAGGTGGGCATAGGCGTTGGTGAGTTCGAGCAGGCTAACTTCAGTCGCACCAAGGGC
>Ga0172379_10005727_pt1 | contig 17198 bp, 13 predicted proteins | sample GrowelOW334metaG_FD_119756 | JGI IMG/M metagenome (GOLD analysis project Ga0172379, IMG submission 119756) | Groundwater microbial communities from an aquifer near a municipal landfill in Southern Ontario, Canada - Groundwater well OW334 metaG | ecosystem: Environmental > Aquatic > Deep... | reverse complement strand
TAAGAGAGAACCCGGGCGCTGACGCGCAGGAAGCAGATGAACGGATGCATCCACAAACAACCACTACCGTGTGGCAGGAGTCTTATTGCCCCTTGACGCCAAGTGCCCTAATGAGTGGCACCGGGACCACGGGACCGGCTCGGCAACGACCTGGGACTCCCGGCTATCCACCGCGTAGGCCTTATGAGCAGAGCCGCATAGGTCCATGGACTCTAGGGGGGCAGAGAGGGCGAATAGTAGACTGCTCCTATGAAACAAGCCATCAGGATTCTTGCAGTAAGTCTCTTGATTCTATCGGCGGGCGCATCGGGAACCATGCTTTGGGCTCAGAGCGCGCCGTCTTCCGAGGCCGGATTCTTCAGTTGGTTCAAGGATCCCGTGCCCAGCCGGCAATATTCAGCCGAGGACGCCGAGCAGGATCCCTTGAGCCAAGCGGTCGTAAAGGCCGGGGACGTCCTGTACTTCATCGACCAAGGCCATGTCTTCGAGAAAGTCCTGGCTTCCGGCCAAACGACCTGCCTCATCGGCGCCAATAACGCGGCGGCTATCCTCGTGTTTAAGAACGTCCTTGTCGCGCTTCGAGAGAATGGGAAGGTCAGCGTTTGGAACCCCCGGAAAAAGTGGGTGGATATCGGAAGCGGCGTGAGGCGTCTGGCGGCAACCCGGAGCGGCTTGGTGGCTTTGACGAAAGACGGGGAGCTGCAGGCTTTCCAGTCCGCGTCCGGACCCGTGACCTGGCTGCTTTTCCCCGTGGACCTGGGGAACGCGGAGACAGGGAGCACGTCCCAGTACGACATGGCTCCGACCTTCAACTCCGATAGGGCGATTTTCTCCGATGTCGGAGTCCAGGGCGTCGTCGGGATCGAGCCTGTGATCACGCCGGAGCAAGGGCGCGATATCCGGATACTGTTCCGAGACCCCGGGTTCAACTTCAACTACAGCCGGGTCGAAGAGCTGCGCTGACGACCCGGCATCGGGTTCTTCGACGACGGATTGATCGATCTGCCCGTGGAGTGAACGCCCGGCTATGATATTATAGCCGGGCGTTCGCTTGAGTCCGGGGCTTCCGGCCGGGCGGATGATCGCAAGCGAGGATGTCGAACAATCACGCTCCGATCCCCGGCCTTGGGGATCATGCAGTCGGATTCCCGCACAGCGCCTCGGGCTGGGGCGTGCTCGCATTCACTCTGGTCTTCGGCGCGGAGCTCATCGGCATCCTGCATTGGGGATTTTCCTTGGGCGCGGCTCAGCGCCGCGTGGCCGAGGAGGCCGGAAGCATCGAACTCCACGCGCGCGAGACTTCCAGCCTCTCCAAGCAGATCCGGGCCCAGGCCCAGGAACTCGTTTTCCTGCAGAGCCTTCCCAATATCCTTCCCAAGGAACGAAACACTCTGCGCACGCAGAAGGTGGTGGCCGCGGAGGTTCAGACGCTCAGGACCAAGGTGGGCTCTCGCCTGCACGGCGCCCTGCACGTGGTCGTGGACGCCAAGGCCAATGTGCTCTATCTCAAGAAAGGGCTCAAGCTGCTCTGGCAGGCGGACTGCTCCGTGGGCCGCGGCGGCGTGCTCAAGGACAAGCGTACCGGGCGGCGCTGGGAGTTCGTGACCCCGCGCGGAGAGTTCCGCGTGCGCGGCAAGAGGGAGAATCCCGTCTGGCATAAGCCGGACTGGGCTTTCGTGGAGTCCGGCCAGCCTGTTCCGCCGCCGGAGGATCCGCTGCGGCAGGCGCAGGGGGAACTGGGCGCCTACGTCCTGGACTTAGGCGACGGCTACCTCATCCATGGGACCAAGGATGAGGCCGGCCTCGGCCGCCCGGTGTCTCACGGCTGCGTGCGCCTGGGCGTCGAGGATCTTGCGAAGCTCTATCAGGAGGTCCCGGTCGGGACCAAGGTCTATATCATCTACTGATGCTGACCATGATGCTGCGCCGCACCGCCAGGAAAACGCCCCAGGGCCTGCTTTGGGCCCTGGGCCTCCTGCTCTGCATCGGAGCTCATGCCGCGCGCCTGCAGCTCAAGAAGGAGACCCTGGCTTGCCGCGCGCAGTCGCAGGCATTGGCCGAGCAAGGGGCAGTCGTCGCGGATGCGGCTTCGCAGTTCTCCGCGCTCAATGAACTCAAAGGGCAGGACGTAGCCAAGTTCAAGCAGGGGCTCTCGCGCTTGGCCGACAGCAAGAGGCAGGTCTATGAGGCCGGGATGGCGCTTCAGGAAGAGAAGCGCCTGCTCGAGAAACAGCTGGAGCTTCTGACGACCTTTCTCATGGTGGATATGCCGGCCAACCGAATCCACCGCATGAGGGGGGAGGAGTCCGTGGAAAGCTTCCCCATCGCGGGCGTGCGCGCGGCGGCCGGGCCTGTGCGGAGTCCGGATGTTCTCCAGATCGCGTCCAAAGAGCGCTTCGCGCATCCTGAGCGAGGGGAGTTCATCGAGAAGGACGGTCAATTGCAGTGGAATCCTCCGCAGGTGGGCACGTCCGTTCGCAGCAACGCTTTAGGAGAGTACGTGATCTTCGCGGGCCCTTCGGTGATCCTGCACGGTCCCTCGTCGAAGTCCGCGGACCACGAGGCTTTCGCGCATTACTGCCTGGGCCTCTCGGCCGTCGCCGCGCGCAAGCTCTATGCCGGCAGCTTCATCGGCATGAAGATCCTTTTCAAGCCCGGCTTGGCGTCCCTGCCGCTCTCGACGCCCGCGGCCGCGCCCGTCGTCCCCGTCGCGGCCGCGGTTCGTCCTTCGCCGAAGAATCGCTGATTCTTGTATGATTTGTGGATGAAACTCCTGTTTCTTTTCGCCGCATCTCTCTGGATGTTTTGCGCGCTGCCGGCCTCGGCCGCGCCGGCGCTTTCGCAAGAGGACTTCAACCGCCTGGCCGCGCGCCAAGGATTACCGCTGCTCTGGAGCTCCGCAGGTTCCGCTACGGCGACGCTGCGTCCGGGAGACCTTTCCCCTGTCGGCGAGGCCGACGCGCTCTCTCTCTATGTCCGCGACGGCCGCTTCACCGAGGAGTTCGACCGGGCCTACCTCTCCCTCGTCGGAGCCCGCCGGCTGGAGGCGGTGCGCAAGGAACTCGACCAAGGCCGGCCCGCCCTGATCGTAAGCGACTTTCGTTCTGCGCCTGAGGCGGATCGGAAGCTCGCGCGCGGGATGCAGGCCGTGGGGAGGACCATCGAAGAACTCTATGCCATGCAGAAGGGCAGCTTCCTCTTGCGAAAGGACCTGACGGCCGCGGATCCGGAAAGCCGGGCTCTTTTCGAGAGAAACCACGGGCCTTGGTGCGAAGCCCCGGACACCGAGCATGATCCCTTCTGCAATGCCTTGCCGTCTTTCCCGGCGCGGATATCGGATGCCTATCCCGCGGATATGAAGCAGGATGATGCCTTGTGCGAAGCGCTCAAGACGCATCCGGATTCCAAGTCTTTGCTCGACCCCTTCACCGTTGTGCGCCGCAAGGAGGGCCGTTTCGCCGCTCTGTCGCTCACGGAGGCCTACGGCGAGAAGATGCGCGCCGCGGCCCGAGAACTCCGCGCAGCCGCCCAGTCCCAAGGCCCCGAGGAGGAGGCGCTCAAGGCCTATCTGCTCGCCGCGGCCCGGGGATTCGAGACGAACGATTGGTCGGCGGCCGATGAGGCGTGGTCGCGCATGAACGGCCGCAACAGCCGCTGGTATCTGCGCGCGGCTCCGGATGAGGTCTATTTCGATCCCTGCCAGGAGAAGGCGGGCTTTGCCTTGGCTTTCGCGCGGATCGATAAGGCGTCCCTGGCTTGGCAGGACCGGTTGTCTCCCCTTCGCCAGGAGATGGAGGATGCCGTGGCCGCGCTCATCGGGCCGGCGTATAAAGCCCGCAAAGCGCTTTTCGGCCTGCCGGATTTCATCGAGATCGTGCTCAACAGCGGGGATTCCCGCCATCCCCTGGGCGGAGTCGCGGGGCAGTCCCTTCCCAACTGGGGGAAGGTCGCGCAGGAAAGCCGCCGCCGCACCATGGTCATGACGAACCTGGGCGATGATCCTGAGTCCCGGCGCATCCGGCGGGAGAAAGGCGCGCAGATGGTCGATGCTTCCACGCTCGCGAACCTCTCCGATGAGCGGGAGCCGGACCTCCTGCAGGTGCTGCTCCATGAGGCCGCGCATAATCTTGGGCCGCATTCCGATTCTCTCGTGGATGGGAAGAGCCCTTCCGAGCTGTTCGGAGGACGGCTCGAAACCGTGCTCGAGGAGCTCAAGGCCGAGACGCTCTCTCTATGGTATGCGGATTTCCTTGTACGCAAAGGACTCCTCACTCAGGCGCGCGAGAGGGAGATCTACACCTACGGCGTACTCTGGTGCTTCGGGCATATACAGCAGGGGATGTTCTCCGCGACGGGCTCGCCCAAACCCTACTCCCAGCTCGCGGCCGTGCAGATCGGAAGCTTCATGGAAGCCGGGGCCTTGGTCTGGAAGCCGGGGCCGGACGGGGTCGAGCGATTCGGCATCGTTTATGAGCGCATGCCCGCGGCCGTGGAGGACCTCGCCCGCAAGATCGGCCGGATCAAGGCCTCCGGAGACGTCTCGGGAGCCAAGGAGCTCATCGACCGCTATGTCTCGGGTCCAGGCGCCGCTGCCGTGCACATGCGGGAGATCGTCGAACGCTTGTCGCGCTTTCCCAAGAACACCTATTCCTACACGCTCCTCTATTGAGAGGTCGTTAACCCGGATTCCGCGTTGACCCTTCCTTTCAGACGGAAGCGGCGGGATGTTTTTGTTCGCGGAATCCGGGGGCTTTCTTGGGGAACGACAATCCGGAAAAATTCAGATATGGACAGATTTGAGGCCGACTGAATTTTTCCGATTAGCGTCCGAAGATGGGGCCGCGGGCACGAGTCCGCACGGGTTTGTCCGAGTCTCGTCGGAGGAGATGCTTCTCTTGGGGCTCTTGAGGCGGTCCGAAGATGGGACCGCGGGAATGGACCTGTCCAGGCTGCTGCTCATGCCGCGGAAGGGAATGATGCGGTTCGGGTTCTTGATCGCGTCCAAAGATGGCGCCGCGAGCGTGAGTCCGGTAGGGTTTATGTTCGTCAGAGACGGCGGCAGGCGACTTCTCTTCGTCGCCGGCTTCCTCGGCGGGAGCGAGCGCTGCGTCTGCGTTCGGCAGCTTCTTGTCCGCGGACGGCTCCTCAGATTGTTGTCCCGATTGGACGGGTTCCTGGACGTACTCGACGGGGATTATTTCCCCGTTCGCGGCCGCCGCGTTCTGGTCTCCGAGCGCGGCTTTGCGGATGGAGGCGAAAGGGACGTGCACAAGCTGGGCCGAGGCGATGCAGGGCAGCAGCCACAGAGCGAACAACAGAGAAAAGGTTTTGTTCATGTCATAATGATATGAAAGCCTGCGGGAATGCGGAAGGACCTGCGGGCCTACGGTCCTGTCGCCGAAGGACCCACTCTTTTTGGGGATAAAGGCCTATAAACCAAACGGCGGTTCCGCAAATGTCGTGCGGCGAAGCTGACGCGGCTGCCGAACCTCCACGGCTTGAGCGGCATCCGCGGGCGCATCGGGAAGGGGCAGGCTTTCCAGTGCGACGGAACCCAGGCCTGCCTGCATCCATGGGGACGTCCGCGCACGGAAGGATCTGTTGTCGGCAGAGACGCTGTGGTAGGACTCCTGCAGCTTCCCGTTGAAGGAGGAGAGCTGAGTCTGCCAGCTGACGAAGGCCACGAGCACTTTGGAATGCTTCGCATTGACCGTGACCCATTCCTGCTCGATTTTGTTCCATTTCTTCTGGATGGATTGGGACTGTGAGTTCAGTTCGTTGAGCCTGCCCGCAAGGCGGCTTTGCCAGCCGCCGCAGAATTCGATGGAGACCCTGCGGCCGGTGCATTGCGCATTCCATCGATCGACCTCTTGGTTGAAGGAGTATTGGCTCGCCTTGAAGAGCCGCCATTCTCCGCCGATGGATTCCGTCTTCCCTTTCATGTCGAAATAGGACCACTCCTGGTCCGCGCCGCCGGCATCCGCCAGGAGGCGGTCGTATTTGCGCGAAAGATCCTCGTATTGCGGGCCCAGCGCGGCCGCGACATTCTTGTTCTTGCGTGCTTTCGCGGTACGCCAGTTCGCCTCGATCTGCGACCAGGCGTTCTTGACCAAGGGAGTGAGCTCAGGGAGCACGAAATAGCCGATGCGTCCGCTGTCGCTCTGGTAGACCAGCACGAACTCCTGGCCCGGGATGTTCGCGGTCTTGAAGCTCATATTCCCGGCAAATCCGTTGTCGTCTGTCTGTACCGGCGGCTTGTCCGCGGCCACGGGTTGGTCCTGACGCTGTTTCTGAGGCGCCTGCACCACGGTCGGCGGCAGGCTGATGTTTCCTGGAGAGGGAACGACGATCGAAGAGGTGGGAGTCCTGCGCTTTTGTCTGAGCGCTCCTCCGATGTCGTTGACGCTTGCGATGAGTTTCGGGACCGGCATGAGCCGCCGCTTCTTCTGCACCGGCGTCGGTTTAGAGGGCGGAGGCATATCCGGTGCATTGAGCCTGTGGAAAAAATCATTCCAGTCGAAGTTCTCTCCAGAAGGCCCTTCCGGGTCGTATTTTTTGAGAGGTTCAGCAGTTGGAACTCGCTGGAATTTGCTGTGTCCTTTGATGTGCTCGCTATCAAGCGGGATATTGTTCCGTTTCGAGATATCTTTAACCAGCTTCACCAATGCACCCATCATCTCGGGCGTCATGTAGGGATTCAGCGCATTCCCTTCCAGTTCAATCCCGATCGAATAAGGGTTGATATCCACTTTTTTCGGTTTCTTCGAAGGGCCTTCTATTATTGGAGCAAGTTTCCCGATGTGGTAAGCAGTATCCTGCTCTCTTACCATTTGGACAATTCGACCATCTTTGCCTATTAGATAATGAGCGGATACGCGCTTCGTCTCTTTTGGATTTGAAAAGGTGTTGATTGCGGATTGTATCGACCCGGTGAGTGTCCGATTTTGCCCGTCCTCCATTGTGTGAATGATGATTTTCGTTATCCCCTCTTTTGGGCGGCCTTTTCTATAAAACCCTGTGCAAGCGGGAATCCATTCCGCTCCGGGATAGTCGACGGATGGCGATGCGGATATAAGAGTTGAGGAAAGGAGGAGGGCCAGTAAATGATTCATTTAATTCCCTCCAGCTTTGCGGTTAGGAGATTGAGGCGGAACTTTTTTTCTTCCGTAGGCTCCTCAGATGAGGTCGCGATAAATGAAATGTTGTTGCTGTCCTTCTCCCATTTTATGTCTGAGAAGTCGGAATCAACTGAAAGTTGCAGTATCGTTTCAGAATATTCGGCAGCGGTATCTCTGGATGGGAAGGGTTTGCCTGTATCAATATCGTAGGCATTGATTGTCGGCGCAGATTCCCCCAAGACTCCTAGAATAAAGAACTTCTTCTTGTCGGGTGACCAGGAGAATAAGTCTTCATTGATGGGCAAGAGGGCGGAATAGTGAGGGCGACTGATTTGTTTGATCTCTTTCTTTTTGGGATCGATGAGAGCGATCCAGGCACCATCGCCAGTCCCGATCGCTGCGAGTATCTTGTTTTTCGACGGAGATAATGATGCCCCGATGATTCTTCCCGCCTTCCGCATTCCACGGCTAGGCGACATGAAAGTGTCTGGGAAGTCGGCGGGAGTTAGCGTGGCTAGGAGTTTCTTCTTCTTATTGAAGATCTTCAGGGAACTCTCGGTCAGCTCGATCGAATCCATGCCCTTCATTCGATCGGCATTGCGCAGGACTGCGTGCGCGGGAGTCGGGTCGTCGGGGGCGAGGAACTGCGCGTCAGCGCGGTGGCAGAGGGAGAGTAGGGCTATGAACGCGAGGGGGAGGCGATGGAGTGTCATTTTCTGATCTCCTTTTTAAGGTTGCGGCGGCAAGATCCAATGGGTTTTGCCGTCATCTTTGATCTGCGACGGGTCTAATGTCTCAAGGAGCGCCTTGATCGGCGAGAATCTTTCCCGGATATCGGGAGTCACGGGCAAGGGCGTTGCTTTCGGGGCATGCGGCGGGGTCACGAAGGCTTCTTGGAGCGTGCCGTCCTGCGTCATATAGAAATCATAGATCGCCTTGCCGTTCGGGTCGCTAGCACTGCGTGTTCTGATATGCCAAGTCGGATTCGAACCTTCCTTGCCTGGACCATGCATCAGATTGATCGTGATATGGGTGTCGCCTTGCGTGATGGATGCGCAGCTGTCGTAATTAAAGGGGAAGAATTGTCGGGAGCAATGCGATCGCAGGGCCTGCAGCGCATCCAGGGAGCGGTCCGGCGCGGTCGGGTCCGCGCCGGGGTCGAAGGTCACTTCTGAGAGGTCCCAGACAGTGTGTCCGCTGCTCTCGATCTTCGAGGGATTCAGGAAGTTGAACAGTTCTTTGAAAGGGGCGAAGAGTTCCGTCGCCTCTTGAGAAGAGAGTTCTATGTCCGGCGGCGAATAGGGCAGCGTCCGCAGGGTCGCTTTTTGGATGTTCCCGTCGGGGCTCAGGAAGAAGAAGTAGTTGGGCGTGCGCGCGATGTTCTCGTTATGATCGACTACGGCGTCGAGGGCGGCCTCGTTGTAGTACTCGATCCAGACATTCGGGTGATCGGTTTCCCGCATCTCATCGTGGAGGAGTTTGATGTGGAGCATCCAGTCCTGATAGCGGATCGTGGCGCAGGTGTGGGGGGCCCAGCGGCTGCAATTCCCTTTCAATGCACGCAGGATATTCTGATAATTGTCTTCCTGATAGTAGTCCCGTGCTGCGGCGCGGCTGTGCACGAACAGGCAAAGCAAGGCTAGGGATATGGAGGGGAGAGCTCTGGCGCGCTTCATTGGACGACCTCCGCTAGGATTTAACTGATTCTAGCGTTTCTGTCAGATGAGGCGCATGAGCCCAAGGGCCCTGCGAGGAGTAGGTCCTTTGTCCTTCGCGGGAGATACGGCCGGCTGGGCCCCGGCTTTCGCCGGGGAGACGGCACCTAGAGTTTTTTGCGGAGAGGAAGGCTTCTGCGCCTTATGCCGTCGAAGGCGCAGAAGGCATTGGCAACGGCGCCGGCGGTGGGGACCAGGCCGATCTCGCCGACGCCTTTGGCGCCGTGGGGGCCGTGCACGTCCGGGACTTCCACGCCGATGACGGTGAGCTTGGGCATCTGGTGGGCTCGCAGGATGTTCATGTCTCGCAGCTTGAAGCTCTTGGGCCGACCGTCTTCCAGTTCCAATTCTTCGCAGAGCGCGTAGCCCAGGCCCATGTGGAGCGAGCCCTCGATCTGGCCTTCAAAGAGCATGCGGTTGACGATCTTCCCCGCATCGTGCGCGGCCACGATCTCGGCGACCTCGCCTTTGTCATCGAGGATCGCGGCTTGGGCCGCGTAGCTATAGGAGTAGTGCGTGCAGACGGGCTTGCCGTGCGTGTCCTCGTTGGGCTTGGTGGACCAGTCGCAGACCCAGCGGCCCGGATAGGTGAGCCCGGCCAGGGCGGCGAGGCCTTTCTTTTTTAAGTCCGCGTTGAAAACCTTGCAGGCATCGATGATGGCCAAGCCCACCAAGCTGGTGGCGCGCGAGGAGGTGGTCATGCCGCAGGGGGAGTCGTCTGCCGTGTCCGTGCGCACGCTCACGATCTCGGGAGGCAGGCCGGTCTCCTCGCAGAAGGTCTGCACCGCGACCGTGTGCACGCCCTGGCCCATCTCGGTCCAGCCGTGATAGAGTTCCACGCAGTCTTTCGAGCGCACGAAGATCTTGGCCGTGCCCACGTCGTTCATGCCGTTGCCGATGCCGCAGTTCTTGATGCCGCAGGCCAGCCCCGCGAAGCGGGCTTTTTTGAACGCGTCCTTGACCGCTTCCAGGCAGGAGCGCACGCCCACGTCCTTGCCCAGGATCTGGCCCGTGGCTGTTGAGCGGCCCTCGGCCAGGGCATTGTCCCAGCGGATCTGCCAGCGATCGAAGCTGCCGAGAAGGCAGAGCTCGTCTAAAGCGCTCTCCATGGCGAACACGGCTTGGTTCGCGCCGAAGCCGCGCATGGCGCCGCAGGGGAGATTGTTTGTGTAGACGGCCGTGGCGACGATGTCCACGTTGGGGACATCGTAGGCGCCGGCCGCATGTCCGCAGGCGCGCTCGAGCACCTTGCCGCCCACCGAGGCATAGGCTCCGCTGTCGCCCGTGATGCGCGCGCGCAAAGCGAGCAGGCGGCCCTGTTTGTCGCAGCCCAACTTGTACTCCATGCGCAGGGGATGGCGCTTGGGATGCAGGCGGATGCTTTCTTCCCGGTCGATGGCGAGCTTGACCGGACGCTTGAGCAGCCGGGCCGCGAGCGCGGTCTGGCCCTGCACCGAGAGGTCTTCCTTGCCGCCGAAGCCTCCGCCGTTGGGCACCTGGATGACGCGGATCTCGGATTCCGGAAGGTCCAGAAGCGAGGCGAGCTGCTTGCGGTCCTCGTAGACGCCTTGGCTCTGGGAGTAGACCTTGAGACCTTGGCCCTCGGGCATGGCCAAACAGGCCTCGGTCTCCAGGAAGGCGTGTTCGATCCTCTGGGTCGTGTAGGTCTGCTCCACGATATGACTGCACTGCGCGAAAGCCTTGTCCACGTCGCCTTTCTTGGCCTGCGAGACTTCCAGTATATTCCCGCCGGGATGCAGGAGCGGAGCGCCGGGCTTCATCGCGGAGTCCGCATCCAGCACCGGGGTCAGGACCTCGTAGTCCACGGCGATGAGCTTGGCGGCTTTGCGCGCCGAATCTCTGTCTTTGGCGACCGCCACGGCCAAGACATCGCCGATGTAGTGCGTCTCCTCGCCTTCGGCCACGAGGACCGGCCAATCCTTGACGATGAGTCCCACTCGGCGTTGGCCCGGGATGTCCTTGGCTAGGAGCACGCGCTCCACGCCGTCGAGCGCGAGGGCTTTGGAGGCGTCGATCTTAAGGACCTTGGCGCGGGGATGCTCGCTGAACTTGAGCGCCGCGTGCAGCATGCCGGGTTCGCTCAAGTCCGCGACAAAGGGCCGCTTGCCGAGCACCACGTCGCGCACGTCGTATTTCGGCAGGCGCGTGCCCCAGCGGCCGGTCTGCTTGGCTGCGGCGACGGGCGTGCGCGCGCGAAGGGCCTTGGCCGCGAGTTCGATGGAGTCGATGATCTTGACGTAGCCGGTGCAGCGGCAAAGGTGGTGGCGCAGGCCGTGCGCGATCTCTTCGCGGGAGGGGGAGGGATTCTCCTTGAGCAGGACATGCGCGCGCATGACCATGCCCGGGATGCAGAAGCCGCACTGGGCTCCGCCGCGCTGGGCGAAGGCCTCCGCGAAGGCTTCCTGCTCGAAGGCATCGAGTCCCTCGATGGTCAGGACCTTGGCCCCTTCGAGCCGCTTCATGGCCGCGCCGCAGGCAAGCACGGCCTTCCCGTCGATCTCCACGGTGCAGCAGCCGCAGGCTGCCTGCGGAGAGCAGCCGTCCTTGGCCGAGGTCACGCCGAGCTCATCGCGCAGATGGCGCAGGAGGGACTTCTCCGGGTCGCCGGAGTATTCCTGCGGTTTCCCGTTCAGCTCGAATCGGATCACGAGGGCTTTTCCAGCGACTCGGAATAGTGGGGATAGAGCTTTTTCGTGCAGTCCGGACAGATCCCGTGCGTGAACGTGGCGTCCGAGCGAGCGCGCACATAGTGCTCGATCTGCTCCCAGCAGCCGCCGTCATTGCGGATCTTCTTGCACTCCGCGCAGATGGGCAGCAAGCCGCTCAAGGTCTTCACTTCCGCCGAGGCCGCGCGCAGGCGGCTGTTGAGGCGATGCAGTCTGAATACGAACCAGGAGAGCAGGAGTACGAAGGCCGCGGCGAATGCCAGCCAGTGTCCGTAGGCTTTTACGGTGTCTCGCAGGGAGACCTCTCCGTAGCGCTCATAGGGAGAATAACGGATGGCTCTCAAGCAGTCGTGCACGGGCTGGTAATTGAGAGGCACGGTCCAGCCCGTGTATTTGCCTGTCTTGGCCGCGGCATCCTCGGGCTTTATGGAAAGCAGGGCGATGAGGACCTTCTCGGCGACCTCGCGCGGGGTGCCGCGCATCTTGATGAAGGGCCATTCCGGATAGAGCCGCGTGCTGTGGAGCAGGGGGAGGTCTTCGGGGATGCGGGGATCGGCATGCGGCGGCGGCAGGACGCGCAGCTGCGCGAGATCGAACTTCTTTTCGCGAGCCATGCTTTCCAAAAGGTCCGTGCGCACGATGCCGACCTCGGCCTTGTCGGCGAGCACCGCGTAGACCGGCTCATCCTGCCTGCCCCCGAATTCGAGCTTGAAGTCCCGGCCCGGCTTGAGGCCTGCGTCCGTGATCTCGCGGTAAGCCGCCATCCAGCCGCCGAAGGAGTCCGGCTCGACGGCCATGACCTTTTTGCCCCGCAGGTCGGCCAGAGAGGCGATGTCCTGCCGGTCTTGGCGCGTGAATATCACGCTGCCGAACACGGTCCAGCCCTTGCCCATGGCGAGGTTCTTGAGAGTGGCGATGCGCTGGCTGCCGTAGAGCGTCTCCAAGCGGACGTAGAGCCCGGAGTTGGCGATGAGGAAGTCCACGCGGCCGTCTTTCACCGCGGGCTCGACTTCCGGGAAGTCGAGCGGCGCCAGCGAGAAGGAGGCGCCGGGGACCTTTCTTGTCAGAGCCTCCACGGTCGGAGTCCAGCGCTTGACGCACTCCTCCTTGCCGCGGTTGGCCAGCACGCCGATGCGGTAATTGGCGTTCCCGTCGGCCCAAGCTTGGCAGGAGGATAGGAGGAGGAAAAACGCAAGGATAGTTCTCATGGATTCCGGCATTCTAACATTCTGAACCCGCGCGTCCAATGTATAATACAGACATGGCGAACGTCGGATCGAACGTCCATCGAAAGGACGCGCTGGAGAAGCTCACGGGCCGCGCGCTCTTCATCGCGGATCAGGACATTCCGGGAGCGCTTTTCGGCGTGACCGTGCGCTCTTCCATACCGCGCGGCCGCGTCCGCGCCGTCCGCTTCGATCCTTCGTTTCCCTGGAAAGAATTCGTAGCGGCCTCGGCCAAGGATATCCCGGGAAAGAATGCGGTGGCCTGCATCGAGCTCGACCAGCCGCTCTTGGCCGATGGAGAGATCCGCCACTGCATGGAACCCATCCTGCTCATCGCGCATGAGCGAAGGGAGCGCGCCTACGAGGCCTTGGGTCATATCGAGATCGAGTACGAGGAACTGCCGCCGGTCCTGGATATTGAAGAATCCGCGGCCATGAAGGCCGTGGTCCGCGCGCCCGACAATATCTTCAAGGAATTCCTCATTGAGAAAGGCGAACTGGACGCCGGGTTCGCGCAGGCCGCGCATGTCGTGGAGGGCGAGTACCGGGTCCCGCATCAAGAACAAGCCTACATCGAGCCCAACGGCGCGGCGGCCTGGTTCGAGAAAGACGGCACGCTGACCGTGGTCGGTTCCGTGCAGTGCCCTTATTATGTGCAGAAGGCCTTGAAGGCGGCTTTCGATCTTCCCGCGGAAAAGGTCCGCGTCATTCAGGCGGTGACCGGCGGGGCTTTCGGCGGAAAGGAGGACTATCCTTCGGTGCTCGCGGGCCATGCGGCATTGCTCGCATTGAAAGCGCGAAAGCCCGTGCGCATGCTCTATGACCGGGCCGAGGACATGGCTTCCACCACCAAGCGCCATCCCGCGATCGTGCGCCACCGCACGGGGGTGGACAAGGAGGGGCGGCTCCTGGCCCAGGACATCGAGGTGCTCATGGATGGGGGAGCGTATCTCACGCTCACCTCCGTGGTGCTCTCCCGCGGCGCTATCCATGCGGCCGGTCCCTACTCTTGTCCCAATGTGCGCATCCGAGCCAAGGCTTTTGCCACGAACACGCCGCCCAACGGAGCGTTCCGCGGCTTCGGCGCGCCGCAGACGCTTTTCGCGGCGGAACTGCAGATGGAGCGCATCGCCGAGGTCCTGGGCATGGACCCCGTGGAAGTGCGGCGGCGCAACGCCGTGGTCGAAGGAAGCGTCACGGCGACCGGCCAAGTCCTGCGCGAGGGCGTGGCCGCCCGCGAGGTCTTGGATCTTTGCGCCAAGCGCTCGGACTTCGCGCGCAGGCGAAAGGCCTTCGATGCCTGGAACAAGAAGGCCGCGAACCCGACTTGGCGCGGCATCGGTTTTGCGCTCGCCTATCACGGAGGAGGGTTCACGGGCGGCGGCGAGGACTATTTGGCCAGCCGCGCCGGCGTGGCCTTGGACGCAGACGGCGGAGTGCGCGTGCTGGCCGCTTCCACGGAGATGGGACAGGGCGCCGCGACCATCTTCTCGCAGATGGCCGCGGACGCGCTCGGCATCCCTTACGAATGGGTCCGCGTTCAGACTCCGGATACCTTCAAGGTTCCCGACAGCGGGCCCACCGTTGCCAGCCGCACCACCATGGTCGTGGGCCGATTGGTCGAGCGCGCGGCCCGGGAATTGCGCGCGGAACTGGAGAAGTCGGGATCTCTGCCGTTGATCTCAGGCGGCGGCGCGCGCAGCGGGGGGAAGGCCGTGAGCCGCGCGAAGTGGAACGCCGCGGCGCGCAAGCTTTTGGCGGGCAAGCCTTCGCGCGAGTTCATCACTCAATATCAGCGTCCGCCCGGAATCCAGTGGGACGACAAGACGTACAAAGGAGACGCCTACGGCACTTTCGCGTACGCGGCCCTGGCCGTGGAGCTCGAGGTGGACAAGCGCACCTGCGAGGTGCGCGTGCTCAAGGTCGTGACCGCGGAGGAGATCGGCCGCGTGATCCATCCTTTGCTGGCCGAGGGCCAAGTCATCGGCGGCACGGCGCAGGGCCTGGGTTATGCGCTCATGGAGAACGCGGTCTATCGCAACGGGGTGATGCGCAATCCGCATTTCACGGACTACATCATCCCCACGGCCGTGGACGTTCCTCCCATGGAGGTCTTGTTCATCGAGAAGCCCTACGCCTACGGAGGCTTCGGCGCCAAGGGCGTGGGCGAACTGCCCATGGACGTGCCCGCGCCCGCGGTGTGCGCGGCCCTGCGCCAGGCTTGCGGCTGCTGGTTCACCCGGCTCCCGGTGCTGCCGGAGAGGATCTTCGCGGCCCTCCCCAAAAAGACGGGCGCTGTCGCTCGAAGGGAGAGCCTAGGATGAATAAGGTTTCCTTTACGGTCAACGGCAAGAAGCGCGATTATCGCGGGGAGCCCTTCAAGCGGCTCCTCGATGTCTTGCGGGAGGATTTCCGGCTCACGGGCGTCAAGGAAGGCTGCGGCGAAGGAGAGTGCGGAGCCTGCACCGTGCTCTTGGACGGCAAGCCGGTCAATGCCTGCATCATCGCGGTCTGCCAGGTCCAGGGCCGCGCCGTCGAGACCGTGGAGAGCTTGGGCACTCCGACGCGCCTGCACGCGCTGCAGAAGGCTTTCTTGGAGGAGGGCGGGGCGCAGTGCGGCATCTGCACTCCGGGCATGCTCCTGGCCGCTGCCGCGCACTTGCGCGAGGGCGGCAAGACAGATGAGGACTCCATCCGCGCGGCCTTGGGCGGGAATCTCTGCCGCTGCACCGGGTATCAGCACATCGTGCGCTCGGTGCAGAAGGCGGCCGAGCTCCTGCGGCCGCGCGGACGAGACTGCGGCGCCCGCGCGGCCAAGAGTCCGCGATCCGCGCGAAGTTCGGGCCGCGGAAAGAGAGACCGCTCATGAGAGGAGACGCCGGCTCCATGCGCGTGCTCCGGCCCATGAACGCTGAAGAGGCGCTCACGCTTTATGCGGAACATCCCTCGGCTCTGCCGATGGCCGGCGGCACGGACCTCATGGTGGCTTTCAACGGCGGCAGGCTCAATGGGCGCGAGGTATTGGATCTTTCCGCGCTCAAGGAATGGACGGACATCGAGTTCTTGCCGGACCGGGCGCGCATCGGCGCGTTGTGCACGCATGCGCGCATCGAATCCCATCCCGGCGTGCTCAAGCGCCTGCCCTTGCTGGCCCAGGCCTGCGCGAGCGTGGGCGCCATCCAGATCCGCAACCGCGGCACGCTCGGCGGAAACCTGGCAAATGCCTCTCCGGCCGGAGACAGCTTCCCGGCCTTGGCGGTCTACGAGGCGCAGGTCGTGGCCGTATCCGCCCAAGGGGGGAGGACGATCCCCATCCGCGAGCTTTTCGCGGGGGTCAAGAAGACCACTTTGCAGCCGGGAGAACTGATCGCCGGCGTGGAAGTCCCGCTCTTCAAGAGAGAGCCTCAACGCGCGGTGTTCCGGAAAGTGGGTTCGCGCAGGGCCCAGACCATCTCCAAGGCCGTTGCCGCGGGCCTTCTGTGGGTCCGTGCGGGAAAGGTTGAGGAACTGCGCTTCGCCCTGGGCTCCGTGGCGCCGACGGTGAGAAGGGCCGCGAAGATCGAGGAGTTCCTGCGCGGCCGGGCGCTCTCCGAGTCCGTCGTGGAACAGTCCTGCGCCATGCTCGAAGAGGAGATCAGCCCCATCGACGACGTGCGCTCCACCCGCGCCTACCGCCTAGGCGTCTGCCGCGGAATCCTTCGCGCGTTGCTGTCCTCCGGGCAGAAAGGTTAGAAATCGTCCAACAACCTCCTCCCGCAGAGAAATCGCAGCCTGAAAGCTGAGATTGAAGCAGGGATGAGGTTGTTGGATGAATTCTAGGAAGCGGTTGTTTCCGCGAATATCCGCCGATGTTCGCCGAGGATGAACACGTTCTCGGGGCACAGCGCGAGGGCGGCGTCGATATGTTCGCGGGCTTTTTGGGGCCGGCCGGTTTCCAGGCATATGCAGGCAAGGCCCATATGCGATACGCCTTTTGCCAGGGAATCCTCTTCGCAATGCTCCAGGGCCTGCAGGTAATGCTTTTCCGCTTCCCTCGGTTTTTTCATCGCACGGCAGACATTGGCGAGGGTCCGCTGGAGCCAGGAGTTGCCGGGATGCAGTCGGACTGCTTCGGAGGCCTGGGCGAGCGCGGAGTCGAGCTCTCCGAGGCTGAAGCGGAGCTCGCTGATCTCTCCGAGTATGCGGGCGTCCTGCGGATAGCTCGCGCGCAGTTCACCCAGGAGTTGAAGAGCCTCGTCAGATCGGTCCTCGCTTCTCAGCTTGCGGGCGAGCGAAAGGCGTTCCTCCTCGGCTGGGGGCAATGGGAGGGAGTCCAGTTCCATGCCGGGGTCGAGCCTGCGGGCCTGCTCGATGAAGGAGAGGGCCTCTTTGGGCCGCTCGGTCATGAGGCAGATGTGGGCGAGGCCGCGGGCTGAGCAGGCCCGCGACGCAGCGTCTTCCTTTTCGTCGGCC
>Ga0172379_10005726_pt1 | contig 17198 bp, 7 predicted proteins | sample GrowelOW334metaG_FD_119756 | JGI IMG/M metagenome (GOLD analysis project Ga0172379, IMG submission 119756) | Groundwater microbial communities from an aquifer near a municipal landfill in Southern Ontario, Canada - Groundwater well OW334 metaG | ecosystem: Environmental > Aquatic > Deep... | reverse complement strand
GAAACATCCAATAAATCATTGACCAACTTGATCATGCGCTCATTGCTGTCAAAAATCCCAGTCATGTAATCTTTCTGCGTCTCGGTCAGAGGCGCAGCCTTATCTGCCAAAAGAAGTTGGCTGTACCACTTGATTCCAGTCAAGGGAGTTCGCAACTGATGCGAAGCCACGGCGATAAATTCTGATTTGATCCTGTCGATTTCCTTAGCCTTCGTCATGTCGCGGATAATCGCCATTACCGCCGGCCGGCCTCCATATTCAACGACCGAACTGCTGACCTCAATAGTCAACAGGCTGCCATCTTTTTTAACGACATCAAATTCATAGCGGCTAGCCACTTGCTCTCCCTTCATTCTGCGAGTATACATATCCGACACTATTTTCTTATGCTTGGGAGCGACGAAATCCATCAGCGGTTTGCCTAGAACGTCTTTCGCCTTATAGCCAGTGATGGTTTCGGAACTTTTATTAGCAAAAACATATAATCCGTCTTGGATCACCAAAACCGCATCATTGCTATTCTCCACTAAGGTGCTGTATTTGATTTCCGACTGCCTGATTTTTGCCAAATATTCATGATGATTGGTTATATCTTCGGCAATCGTTAAAAAGTACAGCGGCTTTTTCGAGGCATCCCTGATCAACGTAACATAAATACTAACATAAACAATTTGCTCATCCTTGCGGATATAGCGCTTTTCGACATTGTAAGTGCTGATTTTTCCGCTGATTAGTTCTTTTATTTTCCCCACATCCCTTTTGACTTCATCCGGATGAGTAATATCGGCAAAAGCCAATTTCTGTAATTCCTTCTGACTGTAACCCAGCATTTTTTCCGATGCGGAATTGACGCTGAGGAATTTCCCGTCAAGCCCGACCATAAATATCGGCACCGGGCTGTTTTCATAAATCGCACGGAAACGGAGCTCATTGCTGGCCAAAGCTGTTTCCGCCCGGTAGCGCGCTGTAATATCGCGGATATTGCATTGGACGACATTAGTATGGTCTATGCCGTAAACATTGCTGACGAATTCGACATGGATGGCTTTGCCGGCCTTAGTCCTCAGAGGCAGATCCTCATAATGCACGTAGCCCTTGCTTTTCAATTCCTCGAACGATTCCTTGGAGGCGACGATGTCCCTGAAAAATCCGATTTGCCACAATTTCTTCTGCAAAAATTCCTTGCGGGAATAACCCAGCATCTCGATCAGATACGGGTTGACTTCCCTGATTTCTCCGGTTTCAGCGTCAAGGATCAAAATGCCGTCCTTGGCCGCCTCAAACAATCTGCGATATTTCTGTTCAGACAAAACTAATGCAGCCTGAGCCTTTTTCTGTTCAGTAACATCGCGGAAATTCCAGACTCTGCCGATGACTTTATTATTTTTATCGAAATGAGGCAAAGATATCCTCTCTATTATCTGTCCTTTTTTAAATAATATTTCATCGCTCGATTCTAGCCTGTTATGCTTATATAAATAATTTACCTTATCAATAAATTCTTTAGGGTTGGCTAGTTTTTTAGTGACAAATTTCAATAATTTCTTATCATCACCTTGGTCAATTATTTTCTGCGGTATTTCCCATAGCTCTCCAAACTTATTGTTGGCATATATCACCTTGCCCTGCAAATCAACGACTAATAATGCGGAATAAATGGACTGGACGATGGAATTAAAAAAATCTAACTCATTACTGAGATTATTCTTAATCATCTCACAGCTATCAGCTTCAATTTTTTTTTGTTTTGCCATTGAGAATATATTCATGCAATTTATAAAAATTAAGCCGCTTCTCTCAATTTCCTGATGCGATACAGCCATAAGATCGTCAGAAGCAGAACGAATAAGGTTACGGCCGTAGTCTGAAGATTCAAAGTTTGGAAAAGCATGACCCAGAAATTGCGCTCGACGGTGAAAGAACTGACAGCGCTCGGCCGGCTCTTGACGTTTGCCTGCGAATCGACAGCAACGGCATAAATCGTATGGTCGCCGGGAGTCAGTTCCGTGGTCGCCTGAGAATGATTGATCGTCCACAAGCCATTACTGTCGGTGCGGGCGCGATAGATCAAAGCCTGGTCGCTGTGGATATAAACGACAACATCGGTATTGGGAATCGAAGTGCCGGAAAAACTCATAATATCGCCGGTAACGACAGGGCGGGCATTAGCTGTGCCGACTGTCGGCACGGGTATGCCAGCCAATTCGACAGCCTGAGTCACTTCGCTGATCAATTGCGCCGGAGGAATCGGTTGAGCAATCGGAGCTGGCGCGCCGGCAGTCGGCTGGCCAGCCGTTACAATTCCGCCAATCGGCTGGCCGGGAACCGATGCAGTCGCGATGGTTTTCGTAATGACTAATCTGGTTATCAGGCTGGCATTGCCGGCCTCATCGATCTGCCGTACGGCAAAAGCGTGAGTGCCGTTAGCGAGCGATAAATCGCTCGGCACGCCAAAGCGCCAAGCACCGAAAGCATCGGCCGTCACGGTGATCGGCGCCAGATTATCCAAGGTAATCTGCACAGTAGCCAAGGATTCAGCCACGCCTATCAAAACCGGATTAGCAGTCGTGACAGAATCGTTATTCCTCGGGCTGAGGATGATAGGCGCCGGCGGAGCCGTCGTCACAATATTGACAGTTATCGGATCAGAAGGCTGGCTGGATAAGTCAGAGAAGTTTACGGCGCGGACAGTCAAGATATGCGTTCCGACAGATAAATTGAATGCCTGGCTGAAACGCCCGCCAACATCGGCGACACTATTGAAGCGAGCGACAAAATTGCCGTTGTCATACAGATCGACTCGCGAACGCGGTTCGGCCAAACCGGAAATTACCACTCGAGTTATTCGCGACGGAGTAGCCAGGGGCGTCAGAATCGGTTTACCAGGCGGTGTTACAGGCTGCGGGATGGCCACGGCACCAACCGCCGTAGAAACAGCCGTCGTCGGGGTAACAGGCGTAACAACCGGCGGAGTATATATATTCAAGGCGGCAACCGTCAAGGCATTACCGTAATCATCGACAGCAAATATCTTGACATAATAATCGGCAGAAACGCTCAAGCCGGTTATAACCGTCGAGATCGTCAAGGAATTAGTCAGATTAGCGTCATTAGCCACCGTCCAGATATTGGCGGTACTAGTGCGATTAGTTACATCGCTTTCATTAGCGCCATGCCACAGCTCGAAATGATTGAAGTGGGCATCGGTAACAGACTGCCAATCCAAAGTTACGGTCGTGGCGGTTTCCGAAAATTTGCTCAGCGATGTTAATCCGAGAGGCACGCCGGTATCAACCGAGAAATTGCCGGACTCGAAATAGCTGCTGGTATTGCCGAAACTGTCGATGCCGCGGATGCGATAGCGCATGGTGGAATTTTCCTGGCCGTTGAAATCAGTCGCGGCATTCCAAGTTACCGTCTTGCTTGCTCCTGCCGCAACAGCTGAATTGATATCGCCTGTGATCGTGGTCTTGGCTACATTCCAAGAAGCGCCGCCGTCGGAAGAGATATCCAGATTCGTCTGCGCGGCTTCATTCAGGTCATAATGGAAAATCAGAATATCCGAACCGGAATTCTGTGAAGCGGTAATATTGGAAATTGTCGGAGCTAAAGTGTCTAAAGAAAAATTAGCTGATTGGGAATATGCCCCCTGATTGTTGAAGTAATCCTTGGCGCGGACTTCGACTCGCATCGTCGAGACGCCATGGCCGCTGTAATCCGTGCCGGCATTCCAAGTGAAGGTCTTGGATCCGGTCGTCTGTCCGGTTCCGATATTGCCGCTTCTGGTTGATGTCGCCACGGCCCAAGTCGAACCGTCGTCAGCCGAAACGAGGAATTCCACCAGATTGCCGGCAGGAGTCAGATCGCTTAAGGTATAATTCACAGTAACATCAGTCGAGCCGGGATTCTGGCTGGCGGACACAGAGCTGACAACCGATCCACGCGTATCGGCGCTGAAATTGCTGGAAGCGAGATAACTGCCGACATTGCCATAGGAATCCGTACCGCGGATCCTGGCTTGCATCGTGCTGTTTTCGGAATTAGCAAAATCGACTCCCGCATTCCAAGTTACTGAGCGGGAAGTTCCGGCAGTCACGCCAGTTCCGACATCGCCTGATAAGGTGGTCTTAGCCACTGTCCAAGTCGAACCGCCGTCGCTGGAAAGATCGATACTGATGGTGTTATTAGAGCCGGCGCTATCGCTCAAATCATAATTTATCGTTACGACAGACGAACCTGTGGCCTGAGAAACATTAATATTGGAAATGACCGGACCGCGAGTATCGGCATAAAAGGCGGATGATTGCGCCAGATTGCTGTTTGTTAGGCCGTCGGTCGATCGCAAGCGGACATAAACCGTCAAATTTTCTGAATTAGGCAAATCAGCCGCGATATCCCAAGCGAAGACATAGGCCGTGCCGGTCGATGCGAATGTCAGACTGCTCGTGCCGCTGCTGCCGACGCCAATCTTTTCCGTCATCGTCTGCCAACTGATATTATTGGTCGAATATTCATAGGCATTCAGATTAGACGTGTCATTCTGCGTATCCGTGCCGGTATAATTCACCAAAACATAGCCGCCCGATGCCTGCTGAGCCGCGCTATTAATGGCGATGGCAGGCGCGGAGTTCGTGATGCCGACAATGCTAGAAAAATCAGATTCGGATGAGGCGGCATGAGCCGTATCCGACGGATTGCGCGATTTGACTTTAAAGCTGTAATTGGCGACAGGAGAACTTAGACCAGTAACCGTAATACCGCCGATAACATTACTGACTTGTCCCCATTGGCCTGCTCCCGTTCCTAGCGTCTTCCAGATAGCGGTTGCGCCTAATGTTCCGTCTGACTGCGCATAATTTCCTGTACTTATTTCATAAATCGCATACTCGACGGCGCTTGATTCGCCGGCATGGGCATTGATCGTCACATCGACTGTAGTATTTTGAGGATTGTTGACTGTCGGGGCGTTCGGCGCATACGGCTTGACGTATTTATATGAAGCATTGGGCGTTGTATTTTCATTCGTTCTGGAATGTCCGTAATTATCCGTCTCGACTATTTTTACTTTAGAAATATAATCAGCGCCGGTCAAAGTTGTTCCAACCGCCGTCGCAAGACTCGCCGGTGCCGCGGTGTTGGCCTGGCCGGTCGTGGTCGCAGTATAAGTTCCGCCGTTTATCGCTGCTGCAAATAAATTGGAAATAGGATTAGTTTCCGTGAACGAGCCGCCGACCAGGGCAGTCGTGTCGCCGGCATTGGGTTGGCTTTGCAGATCCGCTGCCGTTAAGGTCGCCGGCGCCAAAGTATCAAGAGCAAAGGCGCCGAGCAAGGAGCTGTTCGTGCCGATATTGCCGTAAGTGTTAGTGCCTCGGATACGCGCCTTCATACTGCTATTTTGCTGGTTATTATAGTCTGTTCCCGCGTTCCAAGTTATCGATTTGGCCAAACCGGGAACTATATTCGGTCCGATATCACCGGATGCCGAACTGGTCGAGACAGTCCAAGTGCTGCCGCTGTCATTGGAAATCTCAATGCTGACGTTGACATTATTGGCGTCGAACAAATCATAAGTTATGATGACATTATTAGAGCCGACGGTCTGGCTGGCCGAAACCGAAGTGATCGTCGGCGCCTGAGTGTTGAGCGCGAACAAATTCGAGGCGACATTGCCGGTGGCATTATTGTGCGAATCGACAGCGCGCAGCCGGACTTGCATATTGCTGACCTGATGATTGGGATAATCCGCTCCGGCATCCCAGATTATCTCTTTGCCCGTGCCGGGAGCGACACTGCCGATATTGCCGGTCACGCTGCTGGACGCGACATTCCAAGTGCTGCCGCCATCGGCAGAAATATCCATGGCCACTGTGGCGTTATTGGCATCGCTGACATCGTAAGTTATCCGTACGTTGCTCGAGCTGACGACCTGCGCCGCGACGACATTGGCAAAAACCGGAGACTTAGTATCAATGGAAAAATCAGCCGAAGATACATATGAACCCTGATTGCCGAAATTATCGCGCGCGCCGATCTGCGCCCGCATCGTGCTTAATTCCTGGCCGGAAAAATCACTGCCCGGATTCCAACTTATAGCCTTGCCCGTCCCCTGGCCGATATTGCTTCCCACATCGCCGCTGGCAGTGGAAGTGGCGACATTCCAAGTCGAGCCGGAAGAGCTGGAAATATTGATTTGCACCGTTGAATTCGATAAATCAGTCAGATTGTAAGTCAATGAGACATTGTTCGAGCCGCTATCCTGGCTGGCGGCAACTGTTGCCACAACCGGAGCTTTCGTATCAACCGTAAAAGCGGATGATGCAGTTATATTGCCGTCTGATGTGCCGTCATTGGCTTTCAAGCGGACATAAACCGTGCCGTCTTCCGTATTATTCAAATTGGCGCCGACATCCCACATAAAATTATGCGCTTGGCCGGAATTGGTAAAGGCCAAGCCGGTCAAGCCCTCGCTGCCCACGCCAGACTTTTCTGTCATCGTGCTCCAAGTCGAGTTATCAGTGGAATATTGATAGGTCGCCAAAGAATTAGTATCGCTTTCCAAATCAGTGCCGGTATAATTTATCGTCACATACTTTGAGCCGTCAGTCGATTGCGAGACGGAATTGATGGTTATCGTCGGCGATTGATTGGCCGAGGAGGCGCTAGATGACAAGGCGCTTTCGCTCGATGCGGCGTTGCCGCTGTCGCGCCAATTGCGCGATTTGACTTGGAACTGGTAAGTATAAGACGGATTGGCCAGACCGGTAACGCGGATTTGTCCGGATGAACTGAGATAAAAGCCCCATTGATTGACAGCTCCCGTGCCTACTAGCTGCCAAACAGGATTGGTGCCGAGCACACCGTTGCTCTGGATGTATTTGCCCGAAGTGATTTCATAAATCGCGTATTCCAAGCCATCAACTTCGGCCGCATTCTTATTGATGCCGACGGTAACCGCGCCCACGGCCGGATTATAAACCGTCGGAGCGGCCGGCGTATACGGCTTGACGTATTTATATGACACGCTCGGCGTGCTGTTTTCGTTATTATAATTCTGGCCATAATCATCAGTATGGATTATCTTGACGTTGGTGATATAATCCGAGCCGTTCAAAGTCGCTCCGACCGGCACATAGAGATCGGCCGGTGACGCGGTATTACCGGCTCCGGCAGTGTAAGCGCCGTAAGCGCCGCCATTAATGGCGACGTAAAAATCATTGACATTAGGATTGGCTTCCGTGAACGAGCCGCCAATAAATGTCGTGATCGCGCCGGCTAAAGGCTGCGCCTTCAAATCCGTCAAGGTTAAAGCCGCAGGCGGCAAGGTATCCAAATCAAAGGCGGAGGAAGCCGTATTGCCCGACAGGCTGCTGAAAATATCCTGTCCCCTGACCCTGACCAACATGCTCGAAAGCTGTTGGTTGTTAAAATCAGTCTTGGCATTCCATGTTACGGTCTTGCCGGTGCCGGCCGTCCGTCCTGCGCCCAATTCTCCGCTCAAGGTTGTCGTAGCGACTGCCCAGCTGGAACCATTATTAGATGAGATATCCAGATAAATAGTCGAGTTATTCTGGTCGGCCAGATCATAAGTGATAGTCACGCTCGTGCCGGCCAAAGGCTGAGTCGCTCTAACATTGGTGATGCGAGGAGCGAGAGTATCAAGATTAAAATCAGACGAGGCCAAGACTCCGGCATTGCCGAAACTGTCGGATGCCGTCAAGCGGAATTGCATCGTAGATTTTTCTTGATTATTGTAATCCGTGCCGGCATTCCAAGTGATGGTTTTGCCCGTGCCATTAGTTATACCCGCTCCCTTATCGCCTGCCGCCGTAGTCGTGGCGACCGTCCAAGTCGAACCGCTATCGGCCGATACGGACAAAACGACGACAGATGTGCCGGCATCTTCCGTCACATCATAATGATAAGTAAAGGTTAAAGCGCCCGAGTCTTGCGCAGCGGTCAAATTCGCTAAGACCGGCGCATGAGTATCAATAGTAAAATATGCCGAATAGGCATTGCTGCCTTGATTGCCGTAAGCATCGACAATTCTCGCCCGCAGCTGCATCGTCGTATTATACTGATTATTGAAATCAGTCGCGCCGTTCCATGAGACTGTTTTGCCGCCCGGCGTTACGGTGCTGCCGATTGCGCCGCTCAAAGTCGTCGTCGCCACATTCCAAGTCGAACCGCCGTCTGACGATATGTCGATCGCCACCGCAGAATTATTGGCATCAGTTAAAGTATAAGAAATCGCCACCGTCCTCGCTCCGGCATTCTGCGTCGCTGACAAACCGGTAACAGCCGGCGCCTTGTTATCAATCGTAAAATTATTAGAAGTCGTCAGGCTGCCGTCAGCCAAAGTATCATTGCCTTTCAATCTGATTTTAGCCGTGGAAGTTTCCACATTGGGCAGATCCAAGCCGGAATTCCAAGCGAAAGTAAAGGCGCTGCCGACAAATATTAAATTAGCCGTGCCGCTGCTGCCGACGCCGGATTTTTCGGTCATGGTATTCCAAGTGACGCCGTCAATCGAATATTGGAAGCCGGATAAGCTGACAATATCGCCTTGGCCGTCCGTACCGGTATAAGCGATCGGCACGTACTTGGTGCCATCGGTCGTCTGACTATATGTATTTAAGGAGATAGCTGGCGCGGTATTGGGAATCTGCGCGGCAGCCGAATAAGTGGATTCGCTGGATGCGGCATGAGCCGTGTCGCTGGGATTCCTTGATTTGATCTTAAAGACATAATTGGCGACCGGAGAAGACAAGCCGGTAACGCGTACTTGGCCGCTGACTGATAAACCGTTGCCCCACTGGCCGGAACCCGTTCCCATCACCTGCCAGACGGCGCTCGTACCGAGCGTGCCGTCGCTTTGCACGAATTTATTAGTCGAAGTCTCAAAAATTGCGTATTGCACATCGCTCGCTTCGCCGGCATTGGGAACAATCTGCAAATCGAGCCGCGTCGTTACCGGATTGGATAAGGTCGGCGCGGACGGCGTATACGGCTTGACGTATTTTAATGCAGTTGACGGTGTTAGATTCTCATTAGAACCGGAATTGCCGTAATCATCAGTATGCACAACCTTCACTTTCGAGATATAATCATGGCCGTTCAAGGTGGCGCCGACAGCCGTCGATTGATTGGCCGGCGTGGCCGTATTGGTATCGCCAGTCGTCGTAGCGCCATAAGCGCCAGCACCGATTGCCGCCATAAATCCGTTAGTATTAGGATTAGCTTCGGTAAATGATCCGCCAATCAAGATATTGGTATCGCCGGCATTGGGCTGTGCCTGCAAATCAACCGTTGCCAAAGTCGCCGGAGGCAAAGTGTCCAAAGAAAAATTACCAGAAGCAACATAAGCGCCTTGATTCTGGAATTTATCCTTGGCGCGGATGCGCACTTGCATGTTGCTTTTCTGCTGGCTGGCATAATCCGTTCCAGCCTGCCAATATATCGTCTTACCATTGCCCGAAGCGACCGCAGAGCCAACGTCGCCCGAAATACTGGTTGACGGCACCGTCCAAGTCGAGCCGCCGTCGCCGGAAATCTGCAATTCTACGGTAATATTATCAGAAGTATTATCAAATAAGTCATAAGTGATCTGCACGGTCGTCGTGCCCAGAGTCTGCGTCGAGGAGACATTAGAAACAGTCGAAGAAACGAAGTCAACGGCAAATGCCGAAGAAGTCGTATAATTGCCGCTGCCGATGCCGTCATTGGCGCGCAGACGGACATATACGGCGGCATTATAAACACTCCCCAGCTGCGAGCGGGCGTCCCAAACGAAGGTATGGGCGATGCCTGAGGGCGATGCCGTCAGATTAGATACGCCGTTATGGGAAGGATCCGTCGTCGAGGCAGTCATCGTTACGGCATCGCTGAAGGTGCCGTTCAAAGAATACTCGTAAGTTACCAGGCTGGACGGATCGTTTTGGCCGTCAACCAGATTATAGCCGGCATAAACATAGCCGTACTGCGTATTCTGAGCCGGAGCCAAGGATTGCACTTGCGGCGGAGTATTGGGCGTATAGCCGATAGCGATATTGTCCAAAATCACCTGCTGAGAACCACTGGATGATAAGAATGCCCGCCACTTAATCTGATTAGTGGTGGTGGTAAAGCTGCTGATTCGGGTATTGACGTCTGACGCGATATTATAATCAGTCGCCAAGGTCGAAGTCGCCCAAGCTGAGCCGTTCCAAAATTTCCAAGTCGTGCCATTATTGCTCGACAACTGGTAATATATTTCTCCGCCGTTTTTTGTCGCCGTTTCCGTGAACGAGTCCCAGCTCATCGTTTTGCTCATCGTCAAAGATGTTACAGGAGTCGTTGTCGGCTTAACGGTTGAATATGCAACAGTGGTTTTTGACCAGTTTAACTGAGCGTTATCAAAACCTACGGTATAGGGTCCAATATTAGATCCGCCAGTTTCAATCCACACCGCCAGTTTCAAATAATAAGTACCGGCCGCCGCGACTTTAGCTGCCACGTCTATATTGCCTGTGCCGACCCAGCCGCTGGTACTGGTTATTTCGCCGGAATTCCAGACTTCCTGGCCGATTACTGGTACGCCAGTGCCGGTATCGACAAAAGCATAGACAATATAAGTGATGGGAGTCGTCGGCGTGGTGTCGAAAGCAGTAATTGTCCAATCAAAATTCAAAGTCGCTGTCGGATTGGCAACGGTGGTAATAAAAGATTGATAATAATATCCGCCCACTTCATCGCTATTGCCCGATGGTATATTAATCTGAATATATCCGCCAGGATTGCCGCCGCTATTTTGACGGGTTCCGCTCGGATTAACCTCGCCTGCACCTTTATCCCAATCGGATTCTGTCCAGCCAGTAGCATTTGAAGTAAAAAAAGGATTTGTCGTGCTACCGGTTGTGGTCGTACCAATATCCTTTAATCTAGCCACTCCGCCAGTCACCTCGATCTTCGAGCCGTCATAGGTGTAATCGCCCGGCGTATCGAAAGTCCAATCCTGGGTATCGGCCAAAAGCTCCTGGACGCCCAAAAGATAAAACGAGACAGCGCCGATGAATAATAGTTTCAAGACAAAAATAGTCCCCGCGCCCCAAAAGGTCGAGAGGCTGATTTTGCGCCTGACGGTATAAGTCTGCAGCTGCGGCGTAACTTTCTGCTTGCGCGGGAAAACTACGCCCTCCTCCTGGATAGCGCTCGGCTTGACCACCAGATACATCGGCAGCGATACTGCCGCAAAACCAAGCTCGGAAATTATAAGAATGACGGCGTAAGGCGTCGCCTTGAGCCAGCCATCGGCGGTTACGATCTTCTGCTTCAAAGAATAGGTGTAACCCGAATAGCGAAAGAATAAATTTAGCCAGCGAGAGGCCATATTTTTAAAGAAATAATAAAAATCGGTTTACAGGGTCAGGAAAGTCAGGAAAATTCCTAGGATGATAATGATCGCCACCGACCAATTGGCCAGCTGATCTATGTTCTTCGCCAGGACATCCAGCCAAGACGAAGTGACTTTGAAATATTGATTCGGCGCCGTTTCGCTCCTGACTCCCAGCGCCTTGTCGTAACTGAAGACTATGACCGAATGATTGCCGTCATTAAGTTTGAAGTTCGATCTCAAATGGCTGATTTCCCATAGCCCACTATCGCCAATCTGAGCGGTATAAATCGCCGTCTGGCCGTCAGAGAGCAGTAAGACGACAGTCGAATTAGGCTGTCCCTTGCCGGTAAAGACATAATCTCCCCCGCTGACTTTCTTGACTTGAGTCAATTCCGGCCGCGGCATATTGCCAATGACACGCGCCGTCTGGATGCCGGTTTCCGCCGCCATATCTACAGTCAAAATATCAGCCGGACGCAGATCAGACACGGTAAAAAGCTGCAACGGCCCATAAACGGTCGGAACAGCTAAAATTAACATCAATTTTACTCCCCAAATGACAAATACAATACCCACGCCGGTCAAAGTCAGGATGCGGCGCAGATTATAATCAAAAACCACCTTGGCATAAGCGCCCTTAGAGGTCAAATGAGCCGTGACGGTGTCAGAATTCAAGGCAACATAAAGAGGCAGAGAGACCGCTCCCAGAGCAACCTCAAGAACGATTAAAGTGAAAATGTTGGCTGCTGCTGCCAAGCCGTTCTGCCCGGCAATGCTTTGCTTGCGGCTGTAGATCCGATTTGTCAGAAGCAAAACCAAATTCAACCATTTAGTTCTCATAACCCTCCTGAATTAAGAAACTAAGAAAATAAAAAATTTATAAATTAAGAAAATTAATACGAAATAATTTTAAGCTTTTAATATTTCGTCCACTTTTTTGGCCAAGACGGACAGATCAGTATTAGCCTTGATGAAATAATCAGCTGCGCCCAAATCCGTTGCTTTTTCCATATCATCCTTATCGCCCAGATTAGACAGGACTATGACCGGCGTGCTTTTAAGGCCAGGATTTGATTTTATCGTTTTCAAATATTCAAAACCGCTCATTTTCGGCAGCAAGAGATCCAGAAGAACTAGATTAGGCTTCAATCTTTCCGTCATCCTTAAACCGGTCTCGCCATCACTGGCTGTCGCAATCGTATAACCGCTATGCAAAAAAGCCAAATATAAGGCGCGCAAGAGCATTTCTTCATCTTCGATTACCAGCAGTATTTTCTTCTCTTCTTTTGCCATAGGATTACTAAATTTTCGACTTAACGTAATCGATGATTGCTTTCATTTCCGTATTGGCCTTGACAAAATATTGCTCGGCGCCGAGAGCGCGAGTGGATTTGACATCGCCGGCTTCTTCCAAGTTGGAGATTATCGCCACCGGAATTTCTTTCGTCTGTTCATTAGCCTTCAATCTTTTTAAGACTTCGAAGCCGTCCAGTCCGGGCAGGATCAAATCTAACAAAATGACATCGGGAGAAAAATTCTTGGCCGCCTCGGCGACTTCCAAGCCATTGCCGACTGTCGCTACGTAGAATTTTTCCGTTAAAAATCCTTGCGACAAAACTTTAGCCAGTAAGGCATCATCTTCCACTATCAAGACCTTGCCCATTTTCGCCTTTTTAAAAGTTTTATTCCTCTTTCCAACCTTGCCGAAAATTCTTTCCAACATAAATTATCAATTATATTCCCAGATATTTCTTGCATTTCTTGACCACATCCATGACATTCCAGTCAACTTTGACCAGATATTCATAAGTGCCTTTTTCTACCGCCTGCGCCACTCTTTCCGCATCGCTTAAATTAGTCAGGATGATGACTTTGGCTTTCTTGCCCCATTTATCGGCGCGCAGCTTCGACAACATGGTCATGCCGTCCATTTTCGGCATCACCAAATCCAAAAGAATCAAATCAGGATGTTCCTTAAGTGAGATCTTTAACCCGTCAAGTCCGTTAGTGGCGGTCATAACATCCACGATTTTCCGATCGAATTGGGACGACAGCGACTTCAAGACTATGGCCTCGTCATCGACTATGAGCAGTAATTTTTTCATACCGGATTGATTAGTATTTTAAAAATTCATTTGGTTATATTATAGCACAAAATTAAAAAAACTAAAATCTATCTATTGAGATATGTGACTGTCAACTGTAGTATAGTAGCGAAGGACACCCATAACAAATATGGGACTTGAGCGTAAGTAATCCAACGGGTATGCGGATAAATCGCAATCATGGCCCAAATAAGGGTGACCAAGACGAGTAAGATATCTGCGGCTGCCAGATAATTATTCTTCAAGCCGAATTGCAGCCAGGTAAAAGAGAAATTGAAAATCAGATTCAAAAGAAACGGCAAAGCGACAATAAGCGCGACCTCTTTCCGCCAAGCCATATAAAACACCTTGCCGAAAGAAACTGCGATTAGCGCGTACAGAAATGTCCAAACCGGACCGAACAGCCAAGCCGGCGGCGACCATGACGGCTTGATCAGCTGGGAATACCAATCATAAGCGTTGTTCATATTCTTGTAATCAATTATATTGACTATATTATAGCACGGATATATAAGATAATAAATAAAGCGGTTTAAAACAAAATGATTAAATTTGATTGTTTATAGCAATCTGCCCTTGAATTCGTCTTCAAACTCCGCTTTCAGCTCCGGGTTCGCCTTGCCCTCGTTGAAGAACGGCAAACCGATCAATTTAAAGTCCTTATTCTCCAATTTCAATTTGATCTTGCAACTCTTCTCGATCTCCAGCAGGAATTTCTGCTTCCAGCCCTCTTTGGATTTTTCGAAGCGATGATTCTCGTCCAGCAAACCGTCGCCTTTCGGCTCGATGAATATTTGATAAACCGTTTCCTGCTTGGTTTTTTTCTCAACCAAGAATAAGACGAAATCCGGCGAAAAAGCCTCGCCGTCCTCGAAATTGTAAATCTTGAAGAATTGCTCGTTGCGGAGCAAGGCGATGTCCCGGTATTTTTTCTCTAATTTCCCTATCGCCAAATCCATAAATTTAATGAACGCTTCCTCCTCGCTCGTACCCCAGATCTCATTCTGCGCGAACCACTTGCGCGAGGCGAAATCGAAATCCTTCATCTCTTGAGCGCGCGGACTATCGCCGTCGAGCATCAGCATCTTGTCGCCGAACACTTCCTTGACCAATCGCGCCTCGAATTCCCTAGTGCCGACATATTCCTTGCGGTTCTTGCTCGCCTCGGCAATCACTCGGTCGATCGCGAAGAATGCGATCTTCAGCTTTTCTTCCGCCGACAAGCCGGACAGCTGCTCACCCGTTCCCCTGACTTTCACTTCGATGCTGCCCAGATATTTTTCCTTAAAAATGAAATCAGCGACGGACTTGATATTGCCGAAAATCTTTTTTAGTTTGATGAATTTGCCACTCGGCGCTTTCTCGATCGCGGAACGCATTGCCGGACCGCCGAGCGAGCTCAACCTTACGGTATCGGTTTTGACGCGGCTGCCAGCCGAAGCGGAGCCGGCATAAATGGCGCTTTCGCTCGCTTCACGCGTCGACAAATTATAAATATTGCCCTCATTATTGCTGTCAAAAGACGCCTTCAAGTCATCCAGGCAAGTGACTCTTTCGCCGCCATTCGTCTGGCGGCTGTTCAAGAAAATCAAGCCCTTCTTCCAGATATCGCTTTTCTTGAATAATTCCTTAATCTCTATTTTGCGCTCGGTTTTCTTCTCCGGCATGATGCCGGTTTCCACCAGAGCCTTGGTCAGCTCGCTGATATAATCGGAATTGCGCATCGAGTGATAGAAAAGCTGTTCGATTATCCTCAGCTCGTCCTCGATATCATTGTCGAATTTACGCCGGAAGCGATCATCGCTTTCATCGGTGATGAACGGATAATAGCGCGCGCCGCGGCCGATGAGCTGGGCTTCCTGCGCCGTCGTCTTGCCCGGCCGGCCGTTCTTGGCATCGCGGCTATTATAGAGTCTGACAATATCGAACAGATTAAGCACATCCCAGCCCTCGTTCAATTTTTCCGTCGCAAATACAGCCCGAATTTCGTTATTATAGTCTTCCAGCGAATTTAGCAAGATCTGGTTTTTCCCTTCATCTTTCTTATCGGCATCATCGACCGACAGGCATTTCTCCGGCGCGAAATCACTCTGGATTTCCTTGGCCAGATTCGCCAGGGTCACGCCGCGTTCGCGAAAAAATTCAAAGGCCTTGGCCAAAGTCTGATGCCCGCCGGTCTCGCGCATCCTCTCGATCTTCTCCAAATCATCCGCCTTTAATCCGGCAACCATCCGATGGAACTTCTCTTTGAATTCGCTCGAGACAACAATTTTCGGATTATCCTCATCCATACCGTCGCGCGTTTTCGGCATCGTCACGCGGTTCGCCTTGAACATCACCACCGGTTTTAGAGCGATTTTGTGTTTCTCAGCTGCCTTGCGGCGATACTGCGAGATGACGAGCACCGCCAAAACTCGTTCCATCAGCGGCGCGTCGATCTGCTTGACCATCACCTCTTTGGAAAAACCGTCGAGGCGGTATTCCTTAAGGTCATAGCGGAAAATCACTTTGTCCTCATATTTTTTCTGAATCGCCTCATTATCCAATTGCGCCGTGGCCGTAAATTCCAACAGGATATTCTTGCGGTCGCGATTGGCGTAAAGCATGCCCGGCTTATTGAACAGATCAAGCTTGTCGCCGACGATCGTCCGCTCCCAGCTGTTGCGCTCTTTCTCTTCCTCCTTAGTTAGGCCAGCCGTTCGCGTCTCAGCCGAAAAATTATGCGCCTCATCGCCCAATAGGACGATTTCCTTGTCCGCCAAATCCTCGAAAGTAATCGCGTCCTCCTTGGCCGAATTGAACCGCGCGTGCAGATTGGCGATGGTCGTGAACATGATATTGATGTCGCCGCCGGAAGCGCCTTCGAAATTATCAACCTCGCGGATCCGGACAATTTTGCCATCGATCACGATTTTTTTGGCAAACAGGTATTTCTTCGAATTCGGATCAAGGAAATTCGCGCGGGTTTTCTGAATGATGTTGTCCAGACGGGTGAAGAAAATGAAGTTGCGATAGCCCTTCCCGTACAGATACAGAATGCTCGCCGCCATTATCAACGTCTTGCCCGAACCGGTCGCCATATTGAACATCAAGTGTGCCGGCAATTTCTTCTGCTGATAATCTTCGAGATAAAAATAAAAGCGGCCCAGCGCTTCCTGCTGGTATGGCCGCAAAGCCAAATCGGGATTAAGATTCTTCAAAATCTCGGGCTGTTCCAGAGCCTTTTTCTTGAACAGATCCTTCTCGCGGCTCAGCGCGTCCCGGATTGAATTGAATTCGGTATAGAGCATAATTTATCAAGCGATTCTATTATTTTTTCCTCCGTCCAGCTTATAATTCTTGCCGCTCACCACTTTCTTGCCGGTTTTCTGTTCCAATTCCAATCTGGCATTCTTGGCGATGCGGCCGCCCTTTTGCGCCGGCAATTTATTTTCATCCAAACCTTTGGCTTGCATGCCCTCGGCAATCTGTCGAGTGGAAAGCTCCGCTAAAGCGGTAAAGACAAGCTCAGCGTCGGTCATGTGGTCGCGCAGATTTTCCGTTTTGAGCTGTTTCAGATTCTTGTGCTCTTTGACGGTCAAGTCGCTCCATTCCTGGTGGATGATGTTGGTCAGAATCGCGTATTCTTCCTGCGCCGTCACCTCGTTATCTTTCCAATAATCCGTCAGCTTGTTCCTGATTTCCTGCCCCATCATCCGCTGTTGGATCCACTGCTTGCTCCG
>Ga0172379_10005725_pt1 | contig 17199 bp, 17 predicted proteins | sample GrowelOW334metaG_FD_119756 | JGI IMG/M metagenome (GOLD analysis project Ga0172379, IMG submission 119756) | Groundwater microbial communities from an aquifer near a municipal landfill in Southern Ontario, Canada - Groundwater well OW334 metaG | ecosystem: Environmental > Aquatic > Deep... | reverse complement strand
ATGCATGGATAAATTGATGTCCAAGCAAATTTTCTTGGCGCGTGGACTTTCTCAAGTGGAGTTTTTGGCTTTCACAAGGTCACAAATCAAAAAGAATTTTAATGAAGTTAAAAAGGAAATTTCGAAGAAAATAGGATTTCCGTGTTTTACAAAGCCAAGCAACATGGGCTCCAGCGTTGGAATTTCCAAAGTAAAAAAAGAAGCTGAGCTAAAAAAAGCCATGGAGCTGGCATGCGAATTCGATAATTCCGTGGTGGTGGAAAAAGGAGTAGAGAATGCCAGAGAGATTGAATGTGCGGTTTTGGGCAACAGCGAGCCAAAAGCTTCGGTTGCGGGAGAGGTTGTTCCGAATCGCGAATTTTATGATTTTTATGCCAAATATGTGGATAATGCTTCCAAGCTTTTTATTCCAGCAAAACTTTCCGCAGCGGATTTAAAAAAGGTGCAGGAGTTGGCAATTGCCGCATTTAAAGCCATGCAATGCAGCGGAATGGCACGCGTGGACTTTTTGATGGATTCCAAAACCGGCAAATTTTACTTGAATGAATTAAATACAATTCCTGGTTTTACTTCAATTAGCATGTACCCAAAATTGTGGGCGGCTACAGGCGTGGATTATGGCAAGCTGATCGACAAATTGCTCGCATTGGCTATAGAAAAATATAAGGAAAAACAAAGCCGAAAAACAACTTTCGAAAGCGGAAGTGAATGGTATAAATAAATTTATGTTCAACATTTTTAAAAGAGAGAAAGCGCAAAATCAAAAATTATTCTTGGCGCTGGATATTGGAACCGAGTTTGTGAAAGCTCTTGTGTGTGAGGCGCAGGGAAATATTGCGATTGTGCATGGCGTTGGCAAACAAAGGCAAAAACTGGGCGACATGCAAAGTGGCGCAGTTATGGACATTGGAAGCGTTATTGAGAACTGCACAAAAGCCATTGGTGAAGCCACAAAAATGGCAAATGGATATCCGCAGGAAGTAATAATTGGAATTGCCGGCGAACTTGTAAAAGGTATGACGAATCGCACGACTTATGTGCGCAAAGAGCCGGGCGTTAAAATCGATTTAAGCGAACTTAAAAATATAATTCACAAAGTGCAGTGGAAAGCTTTTGAAGAAACTCGCAGCCAATTGGCTTATGAAACAGGCTACAACGAAATCGATGTAAAACTTGTGAATGCCGCGATTGTGGATGTTAGAATAGATGGCTACAGAGTCACAAATCCGATTGGTTTCCAGGGCAAAGAAGTTCAGATTTCGCTTTTTAATGCGTTTGCGCCACTGGTGCATTATGGCGCGCTGCAAACAATTGCCGCGGAGTTGGATTTAAATTTACTTACGATTACAGCTGAGCCTTATGCGGTGGCGCGCTGTTTGGAAGGCGACGAAACGAGCCAGCTTAATGCGATTTTTATTGATATTGGTGGTGGCACAACAGACATTGCGATTGTTAGAAACGGAACGCTGGAAGGAACTAAAATGTTTACGATTGGCGGACGAACTTTTAGCAAAAGGTTGGCTTCCACACTAAATATTTCTTTTCAGGAAGCGGAAGAAATCAAACTCGCCTACTCTGCCGGAAAAATGGAGAAACAGTCCGAAAAAATTGTGCGCGAGGCCATGGAGTCGGATGCGGAAATTTGGCTTGCAGGGGTCGGATTCACGCTTTCCGAATTCCACAATATAGACATTATGCCTTCCAGAATTTTGCTCTGCGGAGGAGGCTGCCATTTGCCGGAAATAAAAACCGCGCTGGAAACAAAAGAATGGACGCGCGAACTTACTTTCCCAAAACAACCTTCCATTTCTGTGCTTTCACCAAAGCAAATTCCACATGTTAACGACGCCACAAAAGGCCTCACGGATCCGCAGGACATCACGCCAATGGCGCTGGCGCACTTGGGCCTTGAACTTGTAGGCGAAGAAGATATGATGTCAAAAATACTTAAAAAAGCTATAAAACTCATACAAATTTAATATGGCGGAAGAACTAAACAATCAGCCACTGGGCCCTCGCTTCAAGATCACCAAAAATCGCGTTGGAGGAGAAGCCCAAAAGGCCGCAAGCGAGCCAAAAACCCTTGGAGAGTTCGCTCCGGAAAAAGTAATTTATGTGGAAATTGATGACGAAATAACCAATGTTTTTGATCATATAAATCGTGCCAGAGAAAAGAAAATCGCGCTGGTTATTCCACGTCGCGCAAATTTATTGCAAAGCATTGTGAATTTAAAAATTCTAAAGAAAAAATTCATGGAAATCGGCAAAGAAATAATAATAGTAACGACAGACACAATAGGGCTTCAACTGGCCGAAAAAGCCGGCATTCCGGCGGTAGAAAAACTCTTCGAAAGAAATGTAATTAAAAAAACAGCCGACAGAATTAGCCAGGTTCGGAACGAAAGGCCAACAAGGTTTAAAGATAAAAAAGTTTCGATTTGCGAAGTTATTCGCCAAGAAAAACCGGATATAATCACCTCACTGGTAAATAAATTAAAAGAAAAAATGAAGCGCAAAAAACAGGAGGCAAACAGAACTCGCCTCGTGTTAATCGCTCCAAATAAACAGGCTCTTTTTACTTTAATTTTAGTGAGCGTGCTTTTGCTTTTGGCGATTGCATATATTGCATTGCCGGGCGCGACGGTCTATTTGACGCCAAAATCCGGTATTTTGGATCCGTCGTTTAACGTTTCATTCTTGGATTATGGCATGAACCGTTCTGTTGTGGATGAAAGCGATGAACTTGGATATATAGTTGTTGGAAGCTACAGAGTTCAGCCGCCTGCATTTACGAAAAAAATTAATTACGGCTCAACGGGAAAAATTTCCAAAGGACAAAGAGCCAGTGGATTTTTGACAGTTACGAACTTGAGCACCAACCCTTGGGATTTGGCTGCCACAACACGTTTCCAGACAGATGACGGCTTGATTTTTAGAACTCCGATTGCGGTGCGGGTTCCTCCGGCTGGTCCTTCGGGCCCGGGAAAATTAAATGTTGCCGTCACTGCCGACGAATTCGATTCAAATAATCAAGTTATAGGAACCCGCGGAAATATTGGTCCATCAAAATTTTCTTTACCGGGCCTAAAAAACAGCGAAAATCAAAAAAAACTTTACGCAGAAAATACCAGCCCAATGACCGGAGGCACGACGGAAACAATAAAAATGGCGGTAAAAGACGATATAGAAGCCGCAAAAGCACAACTCAAACGCGATATTATAAAAGGCGCGCCTGACGAATTAAAACGCTATTTGGAACAGCAAAATCTGATTAATAAAACGAATTTGTCTTTGCTTACAGACACTCACGTTTTAAAGCTTTCCGAGCCAACTTTTACGGTGCAGGAAAACCTTACCGGCCAGGCCGTTGATCAATTCGAAGTTTCGGCGACTTACACCGCACAGAGCCTTTCATTCGACAGAGAAAAACTTGTTAATGCCCTAAAAGAAAGGCTTGTAACGCGCGTTGATCCGGATAAAAAAATCATAAGAATTTCCGACGACGACATAAGCTTTAAATATTTGGATGAAGATGCCAATGCAGGGAAAGTGAGATTTACAGTCGTTATGCGAGCAATTCAAGTCTATGAGCTTGACCCGGAAAGAGAAAACGGCCAGAGATTCATCAAAAAAATCGCGGATCACATTCTCGGTATGCGCATTGAAGACGCAATTACCTACCTTCAGCAGCAAACGGACGAAATTGCCCGTGTAGACATAAAAACTTGGCCAATGTGGGCGCCTACAATCCCAAATATTGCAGATAACATCAAGTTTGAGATCGTGGAAGAACCGGCTTTGCAGTAGGAGTAAAATGTGATATAATAAATCAATATAAATTAACAAAAATAAAAGTATGGTAAACGAAATTAAAAGTGCTCTTAAAGGTTGGTACAAACCGGCAGTTGTATTGGTGGTTCTTGTATTTGGCGTTGGAATAGGCTTAACAAATGCGGCGCCGTTGGCAAGAATAGAACCTGCCCCAACTCCGATAGCACAAAGAGTAAGAACGGAAATTACAGACAAAGTTAATGCTGAAGGATTGGTTGGCACGGGCGTCACCCTACAAGATAGCAATCAGCCATTAAATCCTCCCGGTGGAAATCAGCCTTTGCCTAAATTCTCCGGTTTGAATGTACAAGGTCCAATTTTGAGTGAAGGCGTAAAACCATTGATGTTTTTTGATGATGCGATGTTATATGGACTTACGGACGTTAGGAATGGCCTTGTAAACGGTGCCGCTCCCGGCGGCGTTGCAGCTCCTGTTACAATTTATGATAGTTTAAGAATAGATGGTGCAGGTGGCACACCTGGAGATTTATTTGTTAGTGGTACTCTTTCTGGTCCAAATTCGGCCTTTGGAGACACAGTAGGGATTAAAAAGAATCTAGGAGTTGAGGGAGATTTGTTTGTAAATGGATCCAATGTTCTTTTTGGCGGAGCTTCAACAAATATTCAGGGCAATATCGTTTTTAATGATGCAACTCCGGTGGAGTTCATGTCTGGGCTTAAGGTTACTGGCAATTCGACTTTAACTGGAAACCTTGCTATGCCTACCGCGAATAGTTATATAAATTCAGGAGATTTCAACGATAATGTCCCCGTTTGGATTAGAGATGCCCTGGATATAAGCGGAAAAGTGAAAAATCCTGGTGCTCCTTTTACTATTGACGATGAACTCGTTGTAGGAAGCGTTGCTGTACCTAAAACCTTAACTGTTAATGGCACTGCAATAATAAATAATGATAATCCAGGTGCTTATTCATTAACAATTCAAGGTGGTAGTTTAAAAGTTGATAATAATCTTCGTGCTGGAACAATAAATAGTGACGGTTCAACATTTGTCGATAATGGTAGTCTTTGGGTAAGTGGCGGAGATATAAATCTAAATGGCGGAAAACTTTACACAACTAATAAAAATGATTTTAACCCTGTGGTTATTGAGGATCCATTGACTGTTAACGGACATGTCCGTTCTACTGGTGGATTTGGAACATATTCGAGAGTAGCTTCTGCTGTAAGGACTGTGGCAGCGGGGGCCGCTGACTCAGTAGCGGCAACATGTCCAGCCGGCACAATCTTAATTAGCTGTACACCAACAACCGATAGTGATGTTAATTTCTCTTCGGCCTCTTGGACTTCATACGTTCAAATAATGTCTGTGTATCCTGACCCGGCTGCCAGAACCTGTACTATGTGGGGAAAAAACACTGCAGCAGCAGCGGACAAATATTTTGGTGTTTACGCAATGTGCTTAAATCCAAATTCGTAATTATTTATCGACAGAGCCTACTCCTTCCTTACATATCGCAATAAACGATTTGTCTCCTATCTTATCGCATAGGGATGGATCGTTTTTTTGTAACGCCTGATGAACTATCACATTGTATCTGCAAGAATTTTTCTGGCCTTCATCCTTAATTGCATCGCAAAGATTAGCATCTCCTTTCTTTATGGCTTCCTGTTCAGCTGAAAGTCTTTCACCATCTTGCTTAATACTTGCATTATCACTATTTATTTTACCTTCAATTGCCTTAATGCATGAGTCTTTGTATCTTGCGTTTGCTATTTTATTGCAAATTGATTTGTCCAATTTATTAAATGCATCATTTGAAAGTAAAGTATCACTAACAGTAACCTTGCACTCTTCTTTTTTTGCTGTGTCTTTAATCTCGTCACAACGTTTTATATCAAGAGCATTATAAGCAGCTGTGAATATTTGATTATCCAATACCGTATCTCCGCTTACGTCCGTTACCGGTTCTTGAGGTTTGAGCCCATCTTCCTGGAAAAGCGTGCATCCGGAAAAAGTAAATGCGGTGATTAGCATTAATGCGATTAAACTTTTTTTCATATTTTTAAAATTAGTGAAATGCCTAATGAAGGGCAAAATTAAAGACCAAGTTGTTTGCGAAGCTCTTCCGCCTTTTTCTTGTCATCATCCGCCTGCGAGGTTTGCTGTTGCTTTACCTCAATATCAACCCAATCTTCAAAATGTTGTTTTGCGAGTTTTTCCAATTGCGGAATGTGCTCTTCGCCAAGTTCTGCAAACTTCCTGCGTTCTTCCTCAAAAATCCTTATTAATTCGTCTACCTGTGTTTGCTTTAATTTTGGGATTGATTCAACAATGCGAGCCTTTTCATCTCTGGTAAGGGAAATTGAACCTGCCAAAAGATGCAAAAAGTATTGCTCTTCGAACTGTAAATTGTGTGGTGGGACCTTTACCTTTAACTGTGGTGGCAAAAGCGCACCAAGTTGAAAATTAGCCGGTTTGGAAGGCTTTGGTGGAGGTGGTGGTGTTTGCCCCCCATCCGGAGCTGCCATCGGGTCAAATGCCCCTCCCTGACCTGGTGGTGGCGGTGGCATTGAAGATCCTCCTGATTGTTGTGCTTGTTGGAATTGATCGTCCATATATGGCCCGAGTTTACAACAAAACCAATATGTTGAAAAGGGAAAGTAATGGGATATAATGGGCTGGCAAAAGATTTGGGCGGTTAGCTCAGTTGGTTAGAGCGTCTCGTTGACGTCGAGAAGGTCGAGAGTTCGAATCCCTCACCGCCCACCAAAAACCTTTTTCTACTGCAAAATGTGATGGTTTTGTGGACAACATGGTCACTTTGATAAAAGCTCCATCGCTTTTTTCAGTTGTCCTCCAAAATTATTGTCCATGTTTAGGACTTTAAATCTGTACTTCTTTGCTTCTTTGTAAAAGAATAGTCCATAATAATTAACCATCTCTGCGATCTTGTAGAAAGTCTCTATCTTTTTTGTCTTAGCGAGAATCCAATCGTTTGGAGTTGAACTTTTTTTTACGTTCTGTACGAACTTTTTTATATCTGATTTAACAAGGAAAAGAACGCGGAAATGTTTGCTTCCGTATTTGCTGATGAGTCTAGCTGCAAGTTGCGGTGTTACATGGTAGCCCTCTATGATGTAGTCATTGCCATCGGTAATTTCGCAGATTGAAAATACATCTACCGCATCATAACTTATTTTGGCTTGCTTGATGTAATTTGTCGCAATCTGCTGCGGATTATTAAGTGAATATGTTTCGTCATTAGTTCCACCTTTTTGCCCGTTGTGCGGATACAACTCATCCATTTCTTTTTTGGAAGCATATTTTGAAACATATTCATGAGCTACAACCTGCAGAGTATCAGAAGCTACCCATTGGATGCCGAGTTTTTTAGATAATTTTTTGGCTAGCGTTGTTTTTCCACATTTTGGCGGACCGCCGATTAAATAAATCATAATTTTATTTTTTGTTTTTTTAAATCTGACAATTGTACCAGAAAAAATCAATTTAATAAAGGGATAGTAGCCGTGTTAACATGCTTTGAGTATGGAAAGTCAAAAAGCCGTAACGATTGAAGAAATCTCCGACCCGAATGAATTAACGGATGACAAAGCGGAGCAAGTCATAGAGCTGATTTTAGATATTTTTAGGGGAAATCCAGAATTTGAAAGATTTTTAGATAGTGCTAGGTCAAGATATGGAACGCCCGATAAACTTAAGGGGCGCTATATGAGACAATATTCCGGCACTGTTTTTACCGCCACACAGGTAACTAATCAAGAAATAGTTGGTGTTTTGTGCGCAACTCTCGGCAAAAGCGAGGTTTTAAATGGAATGCCAGAAATGGAGAAATTTGGTTTGGATAGGCTTTTGTATGTTGATTATGGATCCGTAAAGGAGCCTTCCAGAGGACAAGGAATTTTGGGATCTTTATTTGAGAAATTTCTAGATAGAGCAAGGCAGGTTGCTGCAACTCAGCCGGATGGCCAAATAAACGTATTCTTAAATCTGCATCCGCAAAATAAAATAGAAATTATTCAGCCAATTTTTAAAAGGCGCGGCTTTGCTCCGGTGGGTGAAATTGGAGAAGTAAGAAAGGGCCTTTTGGTAATGCACAAGGTTATCGGGCATTTGTAAAAAACCTAATAAACATTATTATGTGGCTGCAGTAAAGGAGTTTTAGGGCGATTAGCTCAGCTGGTTAGAGCGTACGATTCACATTCGTAAGGTCAGTGGTTCGATCCCACTATCGCCCACCAAGATCGACTTGTTGCTTAAATGAATCCAACGCGATGTTTTTCCCAAAAAAAAGAACTGTAGTCGCGGGCTCGGTGTTTTTACTTAGAATCTGCAAAAAGACGCTAACGCACCGTTAGCCGCTTATGCCGTGTTTAGTGATGGAAAAATTATTTTCTATCAACAACTCTTGCTATTGATGCACCTACCTTTTCTGCTATCTCCTCGGGGCTAGAGCCTATAAACTCATGTGGCAATACAGTGAAGTCAGCTGGTCGAACTGGATCCGAATATAGGATAATGCCTGGCTCTATCCATCTGCCATCGGGTAACACCATTCCGTGTTTGATTCCCCAAGACTCATCATCTATTTGATAGTTCGTTTCCTCAAAATCAAATTCTATTGGTTCCATTGGCATAATTTTTTACATTGGTTAGTGGGGAGGAGTATGACTATATACTGCACAATCATATATGTCAATGTTTGACTGGATTCTAGCCCAAATTCAGCCATAAATCATGCCTATTTTAACCCGTTATTCCCCCTCAAAAACCAGAACACAAAACTGAAATAAGTAGAAAAAGGCTTGTCACCATAAACCTTTCTCGACTGTTGTTTAGAAATAGACAAATCTATTTAATGAAAAATATTTTTTATCTATTTGCTGCCCAGTAATCGTAATAAATATTGTATTTGGATCAATTACTTGATAACTAGCGTCCACCATATGATATTCGGAGTACAGATTCTTAACTAAGATAATGCCTGGGAATATATTTTTTTCTTGCCTTACTACAATGCCGAAATCTGTAGTTGCTCCGCCATTCGTTCTGTAAATGCTTACATTACTATATTTCATATCGATATTGTCTATTTTTTCCAATGAGGCATCCATTCCAATAGTTATTAAACCTAATAACAAAAAAAATATAGAAGGAAGAATAAATAAAACTAAATTTAGTATTTTTATTGATATTCTCTTGAATATAAAACCGTTTATTATTAATAGCGTCGGGATAATGCAAATCATCAAAAAGAATACTTCATTCAGTAAATGACTTGAAAATCTGATGACCGGGAACATCCAGTTCAGAATAGATAAAATAAAAATACCCAAAAGGAGAATAAGATTTCTTGCTGGGTCTTTTTTTATTCTTTTTATTATGTTCAACATCTTATTTCATTTAAGTAGCTCATGGAGGTCAATATCCGATTCTCCACGTTGCTTAAGCACTCCATTAGGTTTGTCCAATAAATACACAACCGTGCCGTCGTGGGGAACGAAGCCTACCACATATGCCCCATCAGCCCTCAAAACGAATTCAGCTGAACCTCTTCCACCACCAGCTAGCCTTTTTTCTAGTTCCGTATCGCCGTTTGGAAATTTCAAATCTCCCAGTGCAGTATGAATTAATTGGGCACGATATTCTTCTCCCGCTTTGCACTCGCTAAACAATCTTAGCCCTTGCAATCTTTCACCTATCTTCACCGGTTCGCCTTCTGACGATTCTCCGTGCTTTTTATCAGATTCCATTATGAGGGCATGCTACATCAGCAAATCTCCAACTGCAACATATAGCATTGGCTACATTAATATGAAATCTTCTTTAAGAAATTTTCACAAGGAACGATATTAATTCATCGTGGAAAAAGGCTTGTCTCCATACTCATGCCATATAGCATCCGTTTTGTAGAATATCTTCCAGCACAGAGTTGGCCAAAAGTGCTCTAATTTTATCAATCTGTCCCCTTCTAATTGCTTCTCTAATATCCGTTGAGCGTAGGCCTGTTTCATTGTCTTTTAAAATATGTATTACTTGCGCCTGATTCCTATCACGAAGCTTTTGTGTCATTTTATCTTTCCCAACAACTCTACTAATTCTAGCCCTGTAAATGTCGCACAACTCATCAAATCTTTCTGGGCAGTTATTAACTGATTCATCATTACAAACACCTATTCTAGATGCCAAGTCGGGAAGAAATTTAAGCGCTGTTTCAGTAAGCCATTGGGTTCTTTTGCTAATATCAACTGGAACTTTTCTTTTATTCCATGAATGAGGCACTAGTACAATAGATTCCCACGATGGCATCTGTTGAACTGCCGCCCTAACTGTACGGGCGTGTTCAATGTGAGGCGGATCAAATGTACCTGTAAAAATTAAGTGCTGATCTCCTTGACCTATATGTTTTTCTAAATCACCGATTATCATTGGAGATATTTCTACCATAAGTTTGCAGAAAATCACATCCTGCTTATACCTGGCTCGCATCCAAGCTGCATAGCGAATTCATTTTGTTGCTTCTCGTACGCAATAGCCGAACTCATATCCCCTCGCCTTGCAGCGGCTAGTTGCTCTCGAGTGTTTAAAACCATAAACATACATACAGCAAGATTCCCACTCCTTGCAGGGCATGTCTCTTTGCATTCATCATCTCCATATCCAATAATTTCTTTGCTGTGACATTCCATATTTTTCTGTAAGCTTAAAACTTAAGCCTACTCTATTCGGCACTTATGTCAATCATCTGTATTTTAATTATTTATTCAAAAAGGAGAACAAATAGCAGCGAATTTTGCCATTAAACAGCTTGCGGTTGCGGTCTGCTTTTCGGCCAAAGAGTGCGGGGAAATCTTCGTGAGAAGTTATTATGAAAAGTGAACAGTTTTTGGTTTGCGCAAACTTTTTGCCGAGCTCACGGTACATTTTTTGCACATCCGCTCTTTCTTCCAGCCTTTCACCATACGGCGGATTGGCAATAAACGTGCAATTCTCAAACTTGGCAAAATCCAAATCGTTAAAATCTGCGCGCTTAAAATGAATGTCGGCCAAGTCTGCGTTTTTGGCATTCTCTTCAGCAATTTTTAGCGCCTCGCCATCAATATCAAAACAATAAATATTTAATTTTTGCGTTGGCTTGGCGGCGCGTTTTGCCTCCTCGTAGGCTTCTTCCACTGTTTTTTTATTTATCCATTTCCAGTTTTTAAATGCGAATTCTCTTTTGAGGCCCGGGGCGACGTTTTGCGCTGACTCCGCCGCTTCGATGGCAATTGTCCCACTTCCACAAAACGGATCGATTAGCGTGCGCTCGGGAGTCCAATCCGAAAGTTTTACCATCGCTGCCGCGAGTGTTTCTTTAATTGGCGCCAAAGTTGCCTGGGTTCGGTATCCCCTTTTGTGCAAACTTTCACCCGAGGAATCAATACTCACCACAAATTGATCTTTATTGGATTTAACAATTATTTGATAAGTTGCGCCGGAATTTTCCGGCAAAAGCTCAGTTTTCAAACCAACCTGCAGCCTTTTAACAACCGCTTTTTTTACAATACTTTGAATGGCGGGCTCACTATGCAGCGCAGATTTCACGCTCGTCGCATTAACCGGAAAAGCGTCCGCCTCCCCAATATATTTCTCCCACTCCAGCGCATTAATGTGATCAAAAAGCTGATCAAATGTGACCGCGCTAAATTCACCAATTTTAATTTGAATTCGATCTGCACAGCGCATCCACAAATTCGCGCGAATTAGGGCAGATTCGTCGCCATTAAACGTCACGCGCCCATCTTCGGTTTTAATCACCCAAAGACCCAAGTGCTTAACTTCATCCTGCACAAGTTTCTCCAATCCAAAAGCGCACGAAGCGATCAGTTCCATGGGTATAAGATATCATAATAAGGCTTCCTTATCATATTTTGGCTCCATTTCCTGTAATAAAAAATTCATAAAAAGTTTAGAGGAATTTAATGTTGTTTTGATAAAAAGGTAATGATTCCAGAGCGGGACTTTAAATTAAGTCGCAAGAGAAAATCTCGGCGGGAGTTACATATCTCCCCCGCTCAGGCATTAAAAATGTTTACTGCATGCGATTTATTTAAAATTCTATTGGCGGTAAAAACTTTTGCGCTGGATTTATTTTTCCCAATTTCGTGCGCGGGATGCGGCCATGCAAAAACTCATTGCTGCAAAAACTGTTTGGATAAAATACCGATTTTGGAAATTCAAAAATGCCATTCGTGCTGTGCTGCTTCACAAAATGGCACATTTTGTGGTGAAAAATGCCGGCGTAATTTTTCTTTTGATGGAATTATTTCGTCCGCTGCATTTAAAGAAAATTCCGTGCTGGCAAAATTAATTCACAGATTTAAATATGATTTTGCACAGGAAATTTGCGGAGATTTAGTTAAAATTTTATTGAGGTCGGGTTGCTTGAAAAAGCTGGAAGGATACGGCAAAAACGCCTGCATAGTCCCCGTCCCTCTTCACAAAAAAAGGCTAAATTTTCGCGGATTTAACCAGAGTGAAGTTTTGGCAGAGGAAATTTTTAAAAACACCGGAATAAAAATAGAAAATCTACTTACCAGAATCAAAAATACCGAGCCACAGGCGCAGCTGAAAAAAATAAAGCGCTTAACAAACGTAAAAAACGCTTTCGAAATTAAACCCTCGGCAAAAATTAATCCGGAGAAAATATATCTACTGCTCGACGACGTTTGCACAACCGGCTCTACCATCAACGAATGCGCAAAAATCCTCAAAAAATATGGGGCAAAAACCGTAATTGGTCTCACGGTGGCCAAGGCAGTATAATGAGGGCGTGAAAATAGCTTTGGTCCATGATTATTTAACACGACTTGGCGGGGCGGAACGCGTACTGCAAGCCCTTTGCGAGCTTTTCCCAAAAGCGCCGATTTATACGCTTCTTTATGACGAAGCAAAGGTTGGCGCAGTTTTTCCCAAATCAAAAATCATCACTTCCAAATTGCAAAATTTGCCTTTATTAATGCGCAAAAACGTTAAATATTTATTACCACTCATTCCGCGCACGGTGGAAGATTTTGATTTTTCCGGATTCGATTTGGTTATTTCATCCAGCAGCGCTTTTACTCATGGAATTTTGACGCCAACAAACACGCGCCACATTTGCTATTGCCACTCCCCAATGCGTTTTGCGTGGGATTGGAGCAGCGAATATTTGCAAGAGCAGCGAGTGGGCGGGCTAAAAAGAATTGCCATCGCCGCAATTCTTAAAAAGATCAGAATTTGGGATCTGGCTGCGGTAGATCGCGCCGACACATTCATCGCAAATTCGGTAAATGTGCAGCGCAGAATTACAAAATATTACAGGCGCGACTCACAGGTAATTTATCCTCCGGTTGAAGTTGATCGCTTTAAAATCTCCAAAAAACATGAGGATTTTTTCCTTATTGTTTCCACATTAACGCCTTATAAGAAAATTGATTTGGCCGTTCAGCTTTTTAATAAAATAAGAAAAAAACTGGTAATAATTGGCGACGGCCCACAGAAAGATTTTTTAAAAAATATTGCCGGCGACACAATCGAAATTCTTGGCTGGCAGGAAGATGACACAGTTGCGGATTATTTGGGGCGCTGCCGCGCTTTAATTTTCCCTGGCGAGGAAGATTTTGGCATTATGCCGGTAGAAGCAATGGCTTGTGGAAAGCCGGTTTTGGCATTTGGGCGTGGCGGCGTAAAAGAGTCTGTTATTGCCGGAGAAACCGGCGAATTTTTTAATGAACCAACAGTCGCCTCTATGGAAGATGGCTTGGCGCGATTGATGATGAACGAAAAGAAATATAATCCGGCAGTTTGCCGAAATCAGGCCGAAAAATTCTCCAAGGAAGTGTTTGTTAAAAAGATAAAAGCCCTGATTAAAGACGAAAAGGCCAGAATTAATTGATCCGAGCAAACCCAAGGTGTTTTTTGATATATCCCCGTGTGCTACAATCCCGTTGAATTATGGCTCTTTACAGCAAATATCGCCCGCAGAACTTTGCCAACTTGGTTGGGCAGGAACACATCCGCCAAACGCTTTTGCATGAAATTCAAAAAAATACTCTTACTCATGCTTATCTTTTTGCCGGACCAAGAGGAACGGGAAAAACTTCCACGGCTCGTTTGATTGCAAAGGCCTTAAACTGCACAAAATTAAACGCTGAAGGCGAACCATGCGAAACTTGTGATTTTTGCACGAGCATAACCGATGGAAGGTTAATTGATGTAATCGAAATTGATGCTGCAAGCAATCGCGGCATAGACGAAATTCGTGATCTAAAAGAGAAAATCCAGTTTGCGCCGACTCATGCAAAAACGAAGGTGTACATAATTGACGAAGTGCATATGCTCACAAAAGAGGCATTTAATGCGCTTTTAAAAACGCTGGAGGAACCGCCTGAAAATGTTTATTTCATCCTCTGCACCACGGAAATTCACAAAATTCCCGAGACAATTATTTCGCGCTGCCAAAGATTTGATTTTAAGAGAATTGATACGAAAACGATTATGACTCGCTTGAGTTATATTGCGCAGACAGAAAAAATCGAGGCTGAAGATGCGGCGATTGAGCTTATTGCGCGTCATTCCGAGGGTGGGCTTCGCGATGCGATTGGTCTTATGGAACAGCTCACTATTGGCGATAAATTGCTCGCAGAATATGTGCGCAGCCATCTTGGAATAACCGGCCACCAGACAATTGTGGCACTTCACGATTTGCTCGAGAAAAAAGAAATGCAAAAAGCAATTCATTTGATAAATGAAGTTCACAATGAAGGTTATGATTTGAGCTCATTTGCAAAGGAAATTCTAGAGGGACTTCGAGATAAACTTATTTCCGGAATTCAACAGGGAAAAGCCGCGGATTTGGGAATTTTGGAAATGATTTCCAGATTTGAAGAAGCTCGAGATATGCTTAGAAATACTGTAATTCCGCAACTTCCGCTGGAAATTGCAGTTATTAAAATTTGTGGAGGTGGCGAAACTATGACAGACGGGAATACTGCCGTGAATAAAGAAGTAAAAGCAAAGCCGGTTGCAGCTGCACCAAAACCTGCCGCCGCCGCGCCAATTATTCCAAAAATGCCGGAAGCGACACCGGAGGCTACAAATAGCGAAAAAGAGACTGCCCAGGTTTTAAAAAAAGAATTTGAGACGGAGCAATTTAAAGAAGGTTCCGTGGGGCAACATTGGGCGCGTGTGACGGATAAAGTTCAACCACCTTCGCTACGAAGATCGCTTATGGAAGCCAAAGTTGCGCAAGTCGATGATGCAACAATAAAACTTATATTCCGCGCAAGATTTCATTTTGAAAAAGTTAATACAATAGAATGTCGTGCAAAAGCAGAAACAATAATTACTGAGCTTTTTGGAAAGACAATAAAAGTTGTGTGCGAGCTGGACGAATCCGAATTAAAGATGAAAGCGGAAGATAGATCAAAAATGGCTCAGGAAAAAGCAAAACCGGCCGAAAGAAAGAAAGCTCCGGATGCAAATGCAGCTGGCGATTTGGCCGACAAAGCCATGGAAATTTTTGGCGGCGATGATTTTTAGGTGGGGGCAAGGTATTTAACGACACAACTCGCTACATTCGAAGTGAAAATTATTTCTTATAAACTTACCAAAGTAAAATCAGAGGGGCCTTCAATGACCAACCTAATAAAATCTTCAACACTAAGGCTGTACGGAGATTCACGAAGTGAATCTACAGTCCTCAAATATTCATCTGAATTTGCATTCTTGCATGGCAATAAAGCAACCGTATGTCCTTTTGAGTTAACCCCTTGTTTAGTGCATAGCAAAAATTGTTTATCGCGAGACCACAACGCACGAGCTAACTTGATGGGATTATTAGGTATAACATCATAGGAAAAATGATATCCTTGTCTTTTCAATTCTTCAATGATGTTTAAATACAAATAATCATTCAATCCTCTGCTCCTAACATTAGCTCTACAACGCTCAATAAAGGTATAAATATCACCGCCTCCAGCGAGACCTCTATCAAAAAATCCGGCTCCACCAACCAGGCTTAAGCCATTAACAACAGCCATTGTCTGACATGTATCACCGCGCTGCAAAAGATGTTTAGGCAACTTTGCAGGTTCAACTCCTACAGCCGAATTTACGGAAAGACACGAAGCTTTTACCGCGCTTATTAATTGGTTACGCCTTGGCCCGTTATAATGTCTTTGCAATTCATCATGTGTTACATCAGCTACATTCGAGAAATCAGCTAAAAGAACGGGGGCGCCACCAATTATCATGGGTTCACCAAACAGACCTTGAACATCTGTTGCAGATCCATTCACAATAGTACTGATTTCCCCAAAAAGTGGACCTTGCCCACCCACCGATTTAGGCTCGACGTATGGATTGCCTACTTCTTTCATTGGACCAAAAATACCACCCTTCATACCTATATATTAACACAAATACAGCGTTTCGCAATACCAAGTAGCTTAGACTAACATCTCCAAAAACTCTTTTTCCGTAAGAGTTTTCACTCCAAGTTCTTCTGCGCGTTTTAATTTTGAACCGGCGTCTTTTCCGCAAACTAAAAAATCCGTTTTTGCGGAAACGTCCGATTGAGAAATTCCGCCGGCCTTTTTTATGGCGTCTTTGGCTTCTTCTCTTCCCATTAATTCCAAAGATCCGGTGACTACGATTTTCTTGCCGGACAAAGCGGTATTTCGCGCAGCCATATCAGCAAAAACCGCAATTCCAACTTTCTCAAATTTCTCAAAAAGAATGTGCGTTTTTTCGCTATGGAAAAATTCAAAAACCGAAGCCTCTACAATTCCGCCAAATCCTTCTATCCCATTTATTTCTTCATGCGAAAATTTATTTATGGCATTGTAAATTTCCAGCGGCGTCATTTCTGTTTTATTTAAGTGCGAGCTCAAAAACTTTGCCAAATCTTGGCTGGTGCCTTCGCCAATGTGACGAATGCCAAGCGCATACAAAAACCTGCTCAGCGAAACGCGTTTTGCCTTTTCTATAGCCAAAATCAAGTTGCTCGTTCGTTTCTCTTTAAATAGCGAAAGCTGCGCAAAATCTTCTTCTTTTAATGTAAAAATATCCGCCGCATCAGAAATTAAATTATTATCAAGCAATTGCAAAACAACTTTTTCGCCAAGGCCGCCAATATCAAAAGCTTTTTTGCTTACAAAATGGATTAAAGATTCGATTTCGCGCGCCGGGCAAGCCGCATTAACACAGCGAATAATGGCCTCTCCTTCCGGTTTTTCCACTTTTCCACCGCACACCGGGCACTCCGTTGGAAATTTAAATTTCTTTTCACTTCCCGTTCTCAAATCCACCAAAACAGAAACAACTTCCGGAATTACATCTCCGGCTTTTTGAATAATAACCGT
>Ga0172379_10005724_pt1 | contig 17205 bp, 13 predicted proteins | sample GrowelOW334metaG_FD_119756 | JGI IMG/M metagenome (GOLD analysis project Ga0172379, IMG submission 119756) | Groundwater microbial communities from an aquifer near a municipal landfill in Southern Ontario, Canada - Groundwater well OW334 metaG | ecosystem: Environmental > Aquatic > Deep... | reverse complement strand
TATGAGTTTGCTGTATTGGCGTTATTACAGGTAAATGTCTTAAAGTTTTGAAAGACGTTTCCGTTACTGCAGTATGGTGAACCGATGTATACATTAGTTCCGCAAGCTGAGTTTGAACTGCAAGCTATGTTTTGGTCAACGCAAGCGCCATTGGTACATGTTTGATTGGCTGTACAGGTGCTTTGTAATTGGTCAGTATCTGTTTGAGAACAGGCTGAGTTTACTGCGCCCGGGTTGTTACAGACATATGTCCTGAATTTTTTGTATACATTGCCATCAGTTTTACAAAAGGGATTTCCCGTAGGACCATCTGTTCCACACTGAGAATTTGTACTGCAAGCTATGTTTTGGTCAACGCAAGCGCCATTTACGCAAATTTGATTGGCTGTACAATCTGCAAATAAACGTTGCTCATCTGCATGACTGCAGTTTGAACTGGCGGTTCCCGCATTATTGCAGGTATAAGTTGTATAATTTTTGTAAACATCTCCGTTGAGTCCGCAAACTGGATTGCCGTTGAAGCCGTCTGTTCCGCACTGAGAATTTGTACTGCAAATGATATTGACCGGCTCGCACACCTGTACCCCCGTAACGCTTTCCACATCAAAACCATCTCCGTCGGGGTTTGTGCCAGGGAGTGGAGAGAAATCTGTTGCGCGGACATATTTTGTCCCAGCTGGAACGGGAAAAGTAGTAGGAGTTATATTACTAGATCCCCTATTATTTGCTGTGCCAACAGATGTAAAACTAATGCCGTTTGAGCTGACTTCTATGTTAGCCTGCTCCAATTGATAGGCTGGATTATGGACATAATCTAATTGCCTTATTGTAATAGAATTAACCTCATTAGAAAACGACACAGTTATTGTGCCTCCCATACCAAGAGAAAAAAAACTTGAATTTGGAGCTCCGAGGGCTGAAGCTGTATTACTCCTGCTGGCTGGAACTGTTCCGCCATCTCTTTGCAAGCCTTGGTTTACGCTTACCACACTGGAAGCATAAATAGTAGCGCCGTTAGTACAGATTGCATTTACTGTATTAGGTATTGTGCCCGCATACGCTAAAACAAACATCATTGATAAAAAGATGCCTGCAAAAATTAACTTGTTTTCTGTTTTCATATATTTTTTGTTTTATGAATTTTAATTAAAACCGATAGAGAGATAGGACAATTTTTTGTCCTAAGACTACAATATCTAACTCTACCATACTATGTGTATTCTTGTCAAGGTATTTACTGTAACACTGCTGTTACTGCTATTCTTTGGTAGTCTTTTCCCGGAGGCCAGCAACTGATCAATGTTAAAACATTGTCAGTGGTAATAGAATTATATGTCGGGACATCTGCACCCTTTTTTATAATATCTTTTTGTTTGACCACATATGTATACTGTTTATTATTTAGGTCAATTAAAACAACGTCTTCTGGCTCCAACTTATCTAATTCTGAAAAAACCCAATCGTGATTTATTTTTGGCCATCCCAATGGTGCAGAATGCCCTAAAATTACAATCTGTCCTGTACTCCCGGGATTTACCGATCCTGGGTAATAAATAACCCCCAAATCTAGGTCCTTCATTAAGGATTCCTTTTCTGCGCTGGTGGAAAAAATTATAGGAACCGAAATAGATATTCTGGGAATTTCCAATGTATTCTGCTTATCTGTGTAATTTGTTTTTACTTCTTTAATCGGTTTTACAATATCTTGGCTATGATTCGGATAAAAATACGCATCTATGGTTGTGGCATCAATTGATGGGTAGGGATTAAAAAAATCACTCACTAAACCGTACACTTCCCTATAATTAAAAATCCATGAAACTTCGTTCCAGTTAAATATCAAAAAACTCGCCAGATATATCAGGACTGCTATTTTTAATATCTTTTTTGCGTTTTCTCTGTTCATTGTTTAAATGGTAATTGTGTGCGGAATGATCAATAATATAAGCTCCTTGTCCGCTAGGGTTGCCAGCGATAGTAATATTACAATAAGAGCAGACCTAAATACAAGCTTTTTTTCAAGAACAAAACCAGGATTCAAAAATATCATCAAGAGTAGTATTCCGATAAAAGACAATACAGCCCCGTAACTGATATTCCGAGCATCTATTTCAATTGTCTGCGATAAAACTTTTTCCTGGGTATTTGTAACTATATCCGGCTCCACAGGTTTTACAACCGGCTGGGGTGCTTTTGGCTCGGGTTTCAGCTGGACTGCAGTTTGCTTTACCGGCATTGGGCTAGCAAACTCCTGCACAACTACAACTGCATTATTTGGCCCAAAGCCAAAAAGCACAGCTGTGCCAACTTCCTTGTAATTAGGATTTAAAATGTTTTCTCGGTGCAAAGGAGAATTTAGCCAGGCGTTGTAGACTTCTTCTGATTCGTAAAATCCAACCGCCAAATTTTCCCCGGCATATTTGTAATTATACCCGGCTTCAGAAAACCAATGCCAAGGCGAAACGCCTGTTGGAGAAGTATGCGCAAAGTAATTGTTCTTTACCATGTTCTCTGCTTTCATTCTGGCCGCCTCGTTTAATTTTTGGTTTTCAACCAAGGCCGTCAAGCCCATTGATTGGCGAGTTTCGTTTGCAAAATTTTCCAGGGCAATTTTTGTAATATCGGCAAAAAATATATTCTGAGGAAAATTTACATAAACAAAAACCGTTGCAATTCTAAAAACCAAAAGCAAAACAGCAAAATAAAGCAAAATGTTGTTTTGCATTATATTGCCAAGCAATTCAGGATTTATGCCGGTTTTACCCAAATTGTAATCCATATTTAATTATACTATATTCGCATATCTTTGTCAAGTAAAACTTACTCTGCTCCGCAAACACTGTTGTCGCAAATTATTGCCCTGTCTTTTGGTATCAGGTTTATGTAGCGCAAATCTTTCCGAGTATCCTTTGATATTTCTTCAGAAAGCAAAAGATTTAATTTTATCGCCTGCGCGTTTACATCGGAGTCTTGCCCAATATCAAAATAAACCTGCCAGTTCTCGTTTGTTTTAATGTTCAGCCTTATTGGGCTTGCCACCAACGCCTCTTCTATGTTTATATCAAAATTATCCTTTAAGGTTTTTTGAATTTTATAAATTGCATCCATTATGGTTCCTGCTATGACCTGCTCCCCGATATAAACCGCGTTATTATTCAGGATTTGCCTGATAATTGGCATATTTTGAGAATTTTCCCAGCCCGAGGCTGGCAGGCCTTTTGCGGAAAAAATAATTCCGTCTTGGTCAATTAAAAAGCACTCGTCTCCCTGCCCCAGGCAAAAAACGCCAATTGGCTTTCTTTCGGCTACAAGAAGGGTTATTGTTTGAGGAAATTTTTTGCTTACCTCGGCTTGTTTTATTGTTGAAAATTTTTCTAAAATCTCTTTGCTAATTTTATCAGTATTTACAAGAAATATGCTTTTAGACAACAGTCCGGTATTAATATTGCTTAAAATTATAGATTGCAGTTCTTGGCTACCAATTTTTTCATTTCCAAAAATCTCAATATTTTTTATTTGGAACCCGGGATAAAAAAGTATAAAATAAAATCCCGCCAAAATTGTTGCCAAAACCAAAATTAAAATCCAAAACCACCATTTTTTAAATATCGGCTTTCTTGGTCTTGTTTTATAAATTTTATTTTTTACGTGCTTTTTTCTAAACGACATTATAATCTGCGTCTGAATTTTCTAACTTTTTCTATTATATAATTTATCCAATATTTTCTGGAAATAATAAAATCTTGCGTTTGTACATATTCTTTTTTGTATCCGCCAAAACCCATTTTAAACAAGGTGGGACCTGCCCAAGGATGATTTTGAAATTTTTCAGGGTCGGTAAAGCCCCAAAAATCGTACGTTTTGCATCCGCGGGCTTCTGCTTCCCTTATTGCTTCCCATTGCAATAAATAAGGAATGGAATATTTTGCAAATTTTGAAAACGAAGCCGCCTGATGATAAAAAGCAATTCCCGACCAGAAAATTATCATTGCTCCTGCCGCAATTTCTCCCTTGTATTTTCCAAATATAAAAATTGCCTGATTATTCCTGGAAAAAATCTCAAATTCGTTTTTTATAAAATTATCAGAAAAAGGGACAAAATTTTGCCTCTGGGAAACTTTTTTATTTAACATCTGATAAATCTCAATATCTTTTTGATTGGTACTTTTTTCAATTAAAATATCCTGGTTTTCTCCGGCTTTTTTAATTAGATATCGCGTTGTTTTGCGCATATTTTTCAGCAACTCATCTTCAGGAAAAAAAAGATCGAGTTTCCATGTTGCTTCGTAGGCAGAGGCGGGCATGGGAGAATTTATAAAACCCAGGTCAGTAAAAATATTTTTATTTTCGTCGTTTCTTTCAAGTAGCGGCGAGACCCTAATAAAACTCGCCTTTTCCTGTACTGCAATTTCTGCAAGCTGAACCAAAATAAGTTCAAAAATTTCTTTTTTGTCTTTTGCGCCCAGTTCGCCGTCAAAAACAGGGCCATGGGGAATATACAAAAATGTCCCACGTTTTGCCAAAACCTTTATAACCAAAGCAACTGCAAGCAGTTTTTCGTTAGCATATGCGCCAAACCTCCAAATTTTACCTTGGTTTGCTAAATTGAATTCGCCCCAATTCCACGACTGCAAAAAAGTTTTCTCTGCGCATTGCGCCAAAAAATCTTCCCATTCTTCTTTATTTTGTATTTCCCTTAATTCCATTTAATTTATTTTGGTTGTATTGTGTGAGTAATTAAATTTAAAGGATATTTTATGCCGGAAAAATAATCCTTTACCATTTGCTTAATATCTAAATCGCGCAATATATTTAAATCCATTGCCTCTATTTCTTCTGGCGTAAACCATTTTGTTTCTGAAACATCATCCGCAAGCTCGGCTGTTTCCTTTATAAATTAATTTTACCACATCTCCCATAATACCACAAATTCTACATTTGTTACATTTATGGTATTGTCTATTTCATCTCCTCGATCAAAAAAATCCTGACGAAATCTTCCATATTATGAGATTGGACAAATTTTTCAATCTTTTCTGAAACATCATATGGAGAAATCCAAACACTTTTCTGAAATATCTGAAAGCCCAAATTTTGTAAGGCACTTCTTATAATAAGTCTATCATGCTTGCGTCTGTTTGGGATATCAAATATTAGCATTACCCACCTTCCATCTGTCCTCCTTTTTCTATCAAGCTTAAAACTCGCTTTAATAGCTCGATCAATTCCTTCTTTTGTTAGTATCAATCCGTTTTTTCCCGCTAGCTTCTTTATTCGGATATAGCCCTTTACCTTCAAATAGTAAATTAATTTATTAAACTCTTTCATCCCCCTTTCCTTTCTATACTTTTCGAAAATATGATTTTTTGGACCGGGCAATGAATTTCTCATTGTAGGATAAGCAAAAATATAACCCGCTGAACTACTTGCATTTTGAATAAAAACAAATAAATCCCTTAAAATTTCGTCTGTAATAAATACTTTCATACAAAAACTTAATACTACAAATACTACATTTGTTAAACTTGTAGTATTATTAAAAATACTTTTTTAAAAAGTTTATTATACGGTCGGCATCGCTTTTTGAAATGTTTATATGTGTTGGCAGGTTTAAAGTTTCGTTTGCCAATTTTTCAGCTGTTGGACACATTCCTATTTTGTAGTGCATTTGATCCAGTTTTGTGTCAAAAGGCGCAATTGGAGTTGTATACCAGTCGCCAAGTAAAATGTTTTGCTTGTGCCAAGCTTCGTAAATTATTTCTTGGGCTTCTGGGTGCTTTACTGCAAACCGTAAATAACTTGGTTTTGTTTTCTGATTTTCAATCGGCAGAACAAACTTCGTGCCTTTTAAATTTTCGCGGTAATATTCAAATAGGTTTTTCCTGTGATTATAAAATTTGTCCAACTTATTGAATTGATTTAGAGCCATTATTGCCATGGCATTTGGCAGGGCTCTGGGAAAATAATCAGGCCGTTCTCCCCTTTTTTCTTTCCAGCTTACTGCTTTTGATAAGATATGCGTCCACTGCGATAAAACTAAAAATATTTTTCCCAAATCCAGCAAATTATAAATTGGCAAGATTATATAGTTCAAAAATATCGGATGAAAAATTTGCTGAAATATCCAAAACCGCGACGGCTGTCCGAATTCTTTTTGTAGCTTTTCAAGTTTCTCGCCAAGTGCGTCATCATTTGTCACGGCCATTCCGCCGTAAACCGAAGAAATAATCTTATCTCTGGAAAAACTAAAAAACCCGGCTTTGCCAAAAGTTCCAGCTTTACGATTATCAAATTCTGCGCCTAAAGAGTGTGCACAATCCTCTATTAAAGTCAAATTATTTTGTCGCATAATAAAATTTATCTCGTCCATATTTATCGGCATCCCAAATGTGTGCTGAACAATCAGAACTTTTGTTTGCGGAGTAATTTTTGTTTTTAAATTTTCAATGTCAATGTTAAAATCATTTTTGTTGCAATCTGCATAAATTGGTTCTAATTCCGCCCATAAAATAGGATTTGGAACAGCATTGCACGTAAAAGCCTGTAATAGCACCTCGCTTCCCTTCTCTAATTCTAAAGTTTTTAAAATTGCATATAAAGAACTTCTACCAGAGTTAAAAGACACGGCGTATTTGACACCCAAATATTTTTTGAATTCGCCTTCTAACTCTTTTACAGCTTTTCCGCGCCTCCAAAGCCAGGGTCGTATAATTAAATTTAACGCGATTTTTACATCGTCTTTTTCAACATTTGGCGATAAAGAAATAGAAATTGGTTTAAAGTAATTCATGAAGTTTTAACGGACCTCGGCCTTCAAGCAAGACTGCGTCGCCGGATTTGCAAAAAGTAGTCACGGCTACGGAAATTTCTTCGGGGTTTTCTAGAAATATGATTTTTTTAGTTCCAGGACTCTGGATTGCCACGTCGCCCTGCGGGCTCCTCGCAATGACATCGATGAAGCCTTTTTCTAAATCACTAAATTTATCCTTGCTGGTAATTATTGCCAAATCGCAAACCTCGCCGATTTTTTTCCCAATTCTGTAATGGATTTCCGATGATTTTGACCCCAATTCTATTAAACAAGGCATAACAATAACTTTCTTTCCTGCAAAAATTGAAAGATAATCCAGATCTGCAAAAACTCCGTCGGGGTTGGCGGAATACGAAGAGTCCACAATATTAATTCCGTGTTTGCCTTGTTTTAAAACCATTCCAGCCTGCTCTTGTTTTATACTTTTACAGGCGTCAGATATTTCTTCAATACTCATACCCAATTCGCGCGCAACAAGAATACCTGCCAAAAGATTTTGCACATTTTGTTTTCCTAAAACATTTACTTTAAAATGCCCCATTTCCTTATTTTTATTTATTGCCAAAAAAGAAATCGAATCTTTTTCCACAAGAATATCTTCTGTCCAAATATCTGCGCCTATTAATTTATTACTTAACGAATATTTTTTTTCCCGGCTTGGCGGTAAATTATTGCTCTTTTTTAAAAGGTCCAGGCAATATTTATTGTCCCCATTCACCACCAAAAGACCGTCCCTTGACAAAATCTCGGCAAGCTCTCCTCCGCCTTCCGCAGAAAGCAAATTTTCCATTGATCCAAAAAGCGCCATGTGTTGCTGGTTTACGCCGGTTACAATTCCAATTTTTGGTTTTAACATATTGCAAACTTCCTTAACTTTTCCTTTATTATATGCCCCAACTTCAGCAATAAAAATTTGATGGCCGGGTCTTAACTCTCCTAAAATGCATTTTGCCACTCCAATTTCCGAGTTTTGGTGCTCTTTTGTTGATAAAACCTTAAATTTTTTAGAAAGTATTGTTGACAAAAATTCCTTGGTTGATGTTTTACCATAAGAACCCGTGATTGCAATAACCTTGAGCCCGCTCACAGATTTTATTTTTCCAAGCCTGTCCTGAGCCTGCCGAAGGGTCTTTTTTCTTATTGCCACAAAAAATGGCTGAAAAATTAATATAATTATTGAAATAACTAACGGTGTAAAAATATCAAAAATTATCAGGTATGCAGGCTGAAACTCGCTCTGTTGGCCGGATGCCCAAACCAAAAAAACAACAGCAACAACAAATGAAATAAAAGCTAAAAATAAAGTCTTAAAAGTTTTTACCGGTTTTTTGAAAGTTTTTAAAAAAATGTTTTTTGCAAAAACAAGAAACTCAAAAAGATAAACCAAAAATAAAATAAAAAATAAAATTGAAAACTGGTTTGGGACAAAAACAAAAAAAACAAGCAACGCCAGTTTTAAAATTTGCTCAAAACTAAACAATAATTTTTTACCTTTATGAGTTCTAAAATGGTCAATAAACCTGCCCGTGTGATATTCCTTCAATTGCCACAAATACAACCAAAACAGGATGTACTTTATCATCCAAACTGACCAAAGCGTATTTAAAAGAAAAAACATATTACAAATTTTCTATAATTTTTTCAGCTAAAATTTCGGGTATTTTTTTGTGCAATAAGTGGTCTGCTCCGGGAATTATAACCAATTTTGAGTTTTTTATTTTTTCATTGGCAAACCGGGCGTCTTCAATCGGCACGGACTGGTCTTTATCTCCCCAAATAATAATTGTTGGCACCCTAATAAACGGCAAATTAAAAGAAATATCATCTCCAACGACATTTAGGTAGGTTTGTTTCATAATGCCTTCCGTGTAAACATAATCGCTTTTTCTTATGATAAATTTATAAACGGCTTTTCTAAAAAAACTGTAATACGGCAGAAAATAAAACAACTTTATAAATTTTGAAATTTTCGCAGAAAAATTCTTTTTTGCGGTTTTCTTTCTCACCAAGGCTGCTGCCACCAAAAATAATTTTTGCACACGCTGAGGATATTTTACCGATATTTTTGAGGCCAAGGCTCCCCCGAAAGAATACCCCAATAAGCAAAAATTTTCTATATTTAAATTCTTCGTAAATTCTTCAAACCATTTTACATAATCGTTTACTGTCCATGGCCGTGCCAATTTATCGCTTGCGCCAAACCCCGGTAGATCCGGAATAATTACCTTAAACCCTTTTTCAGAAACAGTTTCTGCCTCTTTTATCCATCTGTCTGAGGCCGATCCCCATCCATGCAAAATTATAAGGGACTTTCCCTCTCCAAAAACCAAATAATTTGTTTTGACTCCGTTTACTGTTATTTCCATTACTTTAAACTTTATAACTTGATAACTTTAAAACCCGTATATTTTTGCAATACTTTTGGCACTTTTATGCTTCCGTCTTTTTGCTGATAATTTTCCATTATCATAATTAGAATTCTTCCAATTGCAAAAGCTGTGCCGTTCAATGTGTGAACAAATTGCATTTTATTATTTTTATCTTTGTACCGCATATTCAACCTTCTTGCCTGAAAATCCGTACAGTTTGAAGTTGAATGAGTTTCACGGTATTTATTTTCAGAGGGCAGCCATGTTTCAATGTCATATTTTTTTGCTGCCGGCCTGCCCAGGTCACCGGTGCAAATATTTATTACCTGATATGGCAAACCTAAAGCTTTCATTAATTTTTCTTCAATTTGTAAAAGCAATTCATGTTCTTTCTCTGAATCTTCGGGTTTTGAAAAAATTACCATTTCCAGTTTATCAAATTGGTGCACCCGCAAAATTCCTTTTGTGTCCTTGCCATAACTTCCTGCCTCCCTTCTAAAACAGGTTGAAAACCCAACATATCGCAATGGCAATTTTTTTTCGTCCAAAACTTCATTTGTGTGCATTGCAATCAGGGACTGCTCTGAAGTTCCAGCCAAGTACATATTATCATCCGGTAAATAATATGCCTCATCTCTGTCGCCGGCTTCAAAATACCCTGTTCCCCGCGCCATTTCATCTTTTAGCATTACCGGTGGAATTATAGGAACAAATTTTTCTTTTCCAACGGTATTCATTACCAAATTTATTAAGGCAAATTCAAGTAGTGCCAAATTTCCTTTTATATAACCAAATCGCGATCCAGCCACTTTCCCCGCCCTTTCTGTGTCGATTAAATCCATAGTTTCTGCCAAAGTCATGTAATCTTTTGCTGGAAAACTAAATTTTGGAGTTTTTCCAATTTGTCGCACAATAACATTTCCCGAATCATCTTTTCCTACCGGTACATCGCCAAACGGAATATTCGGCAATTGCAAAAGCAAGGTTTCCAATTCCTTGTCAAATTCTTCCAAATCCGGTTCCATTTCTTTAATTTTATTTTTGATTTCCTTTGCCTGCACAAAAATTGATTTATTCTCCGCGCCACCTCTGCTTATTTTATTCTGCTCGGCCTTCAAAGTTTCTATTTCTGTCATCAATTTCCTCTTTCCCTTATCCAATTCCAAAACCCTGCCAACATTAACGTTGACATTTTTATTTTTACACGCTTCTTTTACGACCTCCGTATTCTCCCTAATAAAATTTATATCCAGCATAATTTTTAAACTTTAAGATTTTGGACGCATTAATGGAAATATTTGGCATTCGCGGGATGGCTTGTCCATTAAAAAGCTAAATAGGCGCTCGGAAACTCCAAATCCACAGGTTGGTGGCATGCCATGTTCAAGCGCTTCAATAAAATCTTTATCAAATCTTTGGGCTTCCTCGTCACCTGCGTCGCGAAGCTTTTGCTGGGCAGTAAATCTTTCCGCTTGGTCAATTGGATTATTTAACTCTGAATATCCGTTTCCATTTTCTGAACCGGCCAAAATTACCTGAAAACGCATTGCTGTGTCTTTATTTTTTTCGTTTCTTTTGGCTAACGGCGAAACTTCAACTGGCGTGTTAATTAAAAATCCGGGCCCGCCAATTTTTTTTCTGCAAAATTTCCACAAATTATCCATTGCCCTTGTTCGGTTAAATCCATTTTTATCATAGTCTATTTTTAGTTCCTGCATTCTTTTCTCCATCTCTCCAAGCGATGCTTCCAAAATATTTATTTCTGTGTATTTTGCAATTTCAGAAACATAATCGTATTTCTCCCATTTTTTACCCAAATCAATATCAAATCCGCGGATTTTAAACTTCAAAGTGCCAAAAGTTTTTTTGGCAACATATTTGTATAATTCTTCAACTAGCTTCATACCCTGCTCGTAGTCTGCATACGCCCAGTAAAATTCCATTGCAGTATAATCCTGCAGGTGCTCTGCATCCATACCTTCATTTCTAAAAACTCTTCCAATTTCAAAAGTTTTTTCAAAACCCGCTGTCATTAATTTTTTCTGCCAAAGTTCTCCCACGGAGATTCTTAGTTCAACATCTATATCCAATGCGTTATGATGCGTTTTAAAAGGCTTGGCATCAGCTCCCCCGGGAGTAGTTTCCAGCACCGGAGTCTCAACTTCTAAAAACCCTTTTTTAATTAAGAATTCGCGGATTGAGTTCCAAAAAATAGCCCGCTTTACAATCATTATTTTCACCTCCGGATTAAAAAGAATATCCAGGTATCTTTTTCTTAAACACTCCTCCACATCGCAAATTCCATGAAATTTTTCAGGTAAGGGCAAAAGCGCTTTTGCCAGCATTTTGTAATCTTCTGCCTCAATTGTTTTTTCTCCCCTTTGGGTTGTAAATAAAATTCCTTTAATTTCTACAAAGTCACCAATATCAAAAACATCAAGAAAAAATTGGTAGCCCTTCTCCCCCACTTTGTCTGTTTTTACAATAACCTGTAGTTTTCCTGAGCCGTCCTGAATATCTAAAAACGTAGCGCCACCATGCCCGCGTTGAGCCATAATTCTGCCTGCAAGAACTATACGTTTTTTAGATTTTACTAATTTTCCAAAATTTTCCAGCGCATCGGCGATTGAGTGTGTCCTGCTTGTTTTTGCAGGATATGCCAAAAGCCCGGCTGATTCCAGCTTTTTTAATTTTTCTATTCTTGTTTTTCTTAATTCATCTATTGTAGGCATAGATTTATAACTTAATTGCTTAATAATAGCAAACTTGACAAAACCCTTCAACCCCTTGACACGGAATCTTAAATATGCTAATATTAATATATAAGAGAAAAGGACGGAGTCGAGACCGTCGCCGGCAAAAGCTGGCAAACAGACCATCGGCATGACGGAAATACCCGCCCCGGCTCGACATTGGGGGTGAAAAGGTCTGTAAATAAAAGGGCAGTGGCATCCGCTCAAGGGATTCGGAGAACTGGATCTCCGATGAAAGACCACTTTATTCTCCCTAGCCCAACGGGAGACAAAAAATTGAGGGCTTCCTCGCGTGTCAGATTCCAGTGTCTGATGAGGAACCCTCACATTTGCACTTTTCATCTATGTGCCACAGTTGCCGGATTTTTCCCCAGCACGCTAAGCCAATCCGGCTCTGTGGCACCATCTTCGCGCCGTATCGTTTTTGTGGGCACAACGCCCAGCCACTCAACAGTGGACTTCCACAAAAAAACGATGCGGCGCATTTTTTATTTAGAAAAATACCATTGTAAAACATCGTGGGCCACTGGCAGAGTTACGGCACCAAGGCCGTTTACATTTTCTGCGGTAACAACTAAAACAATTTCAGGATTGTTATACGGAGCAAAAACAGATGACCAAACATTAAAACGATCCACATACCCAATTTCAGCTGTTCCGGTTTTGGCGGCAGCTTGAACCGGCAGGTCATTCAATGATTTTGACAGGCCATAGTCTTTAGTAACACCGTCTCTCATTCCCTCTCTGACAATCTCCAAATTCACCGGGTCTATAAAATTATTTCTTATTATTTCTGGTGAAAATTGTTTTACTATTTCTACATCGCTTCCCGATCCGGAAATTATTTTATTGACAATTTGAGGCTTATACAAAGTTCCTCCATTTGCAATTGCGCAATATGCGCTTGCCACCTGCAAAGGTGTTGTCTGCAAATCTGACTGGCCAATTGATAGGTTATATGTGTCGCCATCCACCCAGCTAGTTCCTTTTACTGCTTTTTTCCAGGCTGGATCTGGAATAAATCCGCCAAATTCGCCGGGTAAATCAATGCCTGTTTTTTCATTCCAGCCAAAAAGAGATAAATATTTTTTAATTCGAGTAGGGCCCAGACCCTGCTGGTCTCCATAACCTCCGCCGACTGTGTAAAAATAAATGTTTGAAGAAACAGCCAAAGCTTTTTTCATATCAACCCAGCCGTGAGGAGTCACTCCGCCGTATTTGTAAACAACATTCGGGTCATATTGGGATTGCACTAAAATATATCCAATATCATTTATTTGTTTTGTTGGTGAAATTAAATTTTCCTGCAAAGCAGCAGATGCCTCAAATGGCTTTATTGTTGACCCTGTTGAATAACGCGCAGAAATTGCTCTGTTGAACATTGGCTGGTTTGGATCGTTTTGCAGGGTATTGTAATCATCATAGGAAATTCCGTTGGCAAACAAATTATCGTCGTAGGAAGGATAAGAAACTAGGGCCAAAACTGCTCCGGTCCGAGGATCCATTGCCACAGCAGCTCCTTTTTTGCCTCCCATTTTTTCTATACTTTTACTAAGCGCTTCGTAAAGCTTTTTTTGCAATTCGGCATCAATATTTAAAACCAAATTTTTCCCTGCAACGGGCTCCGATAAAATTTCATTTGTTTTTGCCACACCCGACGCTGTTTTAACAACTTTTGACTGTCCGGGTATTCCCCGCAAATCAGCCTCGTAATATTTTTCCAGACCGGTTTTTCCAATGTAACCATTAATTGAATAGCCTGTTGTGTCTGAATATTCGTCTTTATTTATTCTTCCGGTATATCCAAGAATCTGCGAAAAAACCGAACCGTAAAGGTAGTTCCGCGATGTATTTTGCTGTATCTGGCATTCTGGAAGGCCAATCATTTTAGTTTCCAAAACCAAAAGGCTTTCACGGGTTATGTCTTCTGCCACAAGAACATGAGAAGAATCGCCGGCCTGAATTTTACTTTCTATGTTCGAGGGATTTTCGTTAAAACTTACGGCAATATCAGAAATCTCTTTTGCAATCTGTTCGGAAGAAACAGCAAAGTGCGCGCGATTGCAAATCAAATCAAATGCCGGAGAATTTGAAACGAGTTTTTTTAAATTTTTGTCGTAAATTATTCCGCGCTCAGGCATAATTATATTGGCAGAACCTTTATTGTTTTCAGCTGAAACGTACAATTTTTTTCCGTCGAAAATTTGCAAAAAAAAGGCTTTTGAAAACAAAATCGCGGCCGCCAATAGAAAAATCCCGAATAAAACATAAGAAATTTTTTCTTTCAACGGAACCTCAAACTTCCTTTCCGACAAGCCAAGCTCTTCTTCCTTTGCGTGCGCCAATGTATCCAAAAAAACCTCGTGAGGCTCTATGTCTGCAAATCCCTTTTTTACCCAATAATTTTTCATCCGCTGAATAATTTTAATTGTCTGTTATCAGTTTTTAATTGGAAAAACCTTTTGTAGATGTAAAAAATAATCACAGCAAACAGCAAATTATAAGCCATCTCCGCCAATAAACCTATACGAAATCCGGCGCTTCTCAATAGCAAATCATAAGCTATAAATGACATAAAAAAAAGAGGCAAAAAATAAACAAGCGGAAAACTATCGCCTCGGTTTTCCTTTAACAGACTTTGAATTTTTTTAAACAAAAACCCGACTGCCAACAAAAAAATAATGGAAATTCCAAAATATGTGTGCGAAAAAAAATCCAAAAATAACCCTCCCGTAGCAGCATAAAAAAAATTCTCCCAGCTTAAAGCGGAGAAGAACAATAGCACAGTAAAAAATATAAAAACAAGATTGGGAGTAGCTCCCAAAAAATTAAAATGAATAAAAAAACTGTTTTGCAGGAGAGCAAAAAAATAAAAAATAACAACTACGATAAAATATTTTAGCCACATTAACGTTTATAGTTTGTAATAACAAACAAATTGTCGGCAGAAGAATCAAGAAACGGAACAATTTGCGAAGACTGGTGAGGGTCCTGATCATTTTTTTCAATGTTTGCGACTGTCCCCACTAAAAGATCTTTTGGAAAAATCCCCTCCAGCGCAGAGGTAACCAGCACATCTCCCTGATTTATTGTGTCGTCAATGGAAACCAGGTCTAAATATACGTCAAATTTCCCGCGCCCTTTTGCAATACCATCAATTTCTGAATCTTGCCGTTGAACTTTAACGTTTATTACACTGTTTTTATTTGATATAAGCATTACCTCAGAAAACCTTTTGTAAACCTTAAAAACCCTTCCAAAAAGCGCCCCTTGCTTGTTTATTACCGGCATATTTTCTGCAATACCGTCGTCTAAACCCTTATTAATTGTCATCATATCCTGGTTATCTAAACCTATAACACCCGCCATTAGTAAAATAAAACCGCTGTTTTGACAGGCAGATGAAACCGCGCTCTGCGCTTGGTTGCCGCTAACTATTGATTGCAATGAGGCAACCTCTGCCTGAAGCCTTTGATTCTCATTTTTTAAATTCTGGTTTTGCTGATTTAAATTTCCGGCATTTACAAGGGAGGCCAAAAAGGATGAGGACGACTCCCCCGCCGTCCAAAAAGTTTTTTGCAAAGGCGCAGATAAAGCATAAAACATATTTTTTGCACCCGAACTGAAAAAATTCAATCCTGCGATAAAAAATAAAAGAGCAATTGCTCCAACTAAAAATCTGGCCCAATTATTATTTTTTTTATTTATGGAAAAATTATCGGAAAAATTCATTTTTTAAAATTTGTTCACCATTATTTTACACTAGCTAAATTTTAATTGCAAATTTAGTTTTCCACACAACAAAAAAGCTAGGTCCGACCTAGCTTTTTCTGAATTAAGTTCTCTGGTGACGACTACCTACTCTCGCGCAAAAGCACTACCATCGGCCTTGGAGTATTTCACTTCTGAGTTCGAAATGGGATCAGGTGGGACAACTCCAGAATAATCGTCACCGGAAAACTCAATTGAATTCCGGTTTTGTTTTACAAAATATTTTAAAATACCTAAAATCTGTATCTATTTAACTTACGCTTAAAATGTGAATTCAATAAACTCATTTTCTGAGTATATCGAAGGATAAAATGATTTATTAGTACTCCCCGGCTGAAGCCATTGCTGGCCTTACACCTGGAGCCTATCAATCCCGTAATCTGCGGGAAATCTATGAGTTCTCATCTTGGAGTTAGTTTCGCGCTTATATGCTTTCAGCGCTTATCTATTCCCGACTTAGCTACCCAGCGATGCCCTTGGCAGGACAACTGGTACACCAGAGGTCAGTTCATTCCGGTCCTCTCGTACTAGGAACAAATCTCCTCAAAACTCAACGCCTGCGGTAGATAGGGACCAACCTGTCTCACGACGGTTTGAACCCAGCTCACGTAACTTTTTAACCGGCGAACAGCCGGACCCTTGGGACCTCGGACCTTCCATTATTACTAATGGGGTAAGACTATACCTTCACCGTGCTTTAATTGTCACCAATTAAAGTTTTAGGTGCAAGCCGTGTTATAAGCTTTGTTTCAAGCCTATCTCATCTTGCTTACGAAGCAAGAATCAGTCGTTAGGAGAAATATTTCCTTGGATCATTGTTGCAAAATTTTTCCTTCGCCCTTGCGAACGAACGTTTAACTTTGACAATGCATCTGCTAATTTAGCTGTTTTCAGCAATATTTTGGTAGTTTTGATTTTAATATTTAGAATTCTTTTTGCTAAATTTGCTTGTTTTTTCTTAATCCGCAAATACGGAGTTAAAAATTCAAGTAATTTTTTAGCGTCTTCTTGATTTCTAATTATCCATTCATACTCGTTTCCAAAAACATTTCTAATGTTTCCGATTCCAGTACTTAATTTACACCAATTGAGAATTTTGAAATTATTTTGACTAATTTTGATGCAAATTCGGATTCTAAAACCAAACTTTTTCTCTGCATGTTTTTCTATGCAGGCCATAATTGCTCCATCTCCGTCTAGAAGACCGGAAATGTACGCTTTATTAACTTCAGAGAATACTTTTCTCACGGGATTACCCTTAATTATTATATTATAATTATAATCTGGGACCTGCAAACTTGCAAGTCTATTAAGGCTTTCCCCGTTTTGAGCTTGTATATTACCCCTGCGTTTCCGCAGAGGAGAGTAGAAAAAAATTCTGCTCCAGCCCCAGGATAAGTTGAGCCGACATCGAGGTGCCGAACAGAGCCGTCGATATGGACTCTCGGGCTCTACCAGCCTGTTATCCCCGGAGTAGCTTTTGGCTGATGATCTTCTTGTT
>Ga0172379_10005723_pt1 | contig 17210 bp, 12 predicted proteins | sample GrowelOW334metaG_FD_119756 | JGI IMG/M metagenome (GOLD analysis project Ga0172379, IMG submission 119756) | Groundwater microbial communities from an aquifer near a municipal landfill in Southern Ontario, Canada - Groundwater well OW334 metaG | ecosystem: Environmental > Aquatic > Deep... | reverse complement strand
TGTCGCTGGGTAGTTTAAGAAGTCTTTTTCGGTGAGTTGATGTTCTTCCAGGATCATCAATCCTTCGCTGGTGAGTTTGTGCGAGCGCGCGCGCAGAAATCCCAGCACCGCTTCTTTTGATGTGACATGAGGACTTTTTCGCGCTACGGCATACTTCTCAGCATGCGATTGCGAATTACTTTTAATGATAGACCGGAATGGATCGCGGACGACCGAAACAAGCTGGTCTAATTTATCAGATGCGCCTTTATCCCACTGCATAAGAGAAAAATAGTTTTAGTGAGACATATATTCCAAAACATCAAACCGGGTGACTATGCCGATAGGCTTTTCGTGATCCGTGATAATCACCGCCGGTTCCTTCTGCATAAAATATTTCACAGCAACGCTGACCTCTTCGTTCATGTGAATCTCAGGGAGTGGATGCTCCATAGCGGTCGTAACGCTTTTTCCAAAATTTGCGGTATCATCAACAACGCTAGAAAGCAGATTCGATTCCGTCACCAAACCGATCGATTTTCCGTTTTCTATCACCGGCAGCTGTGAGATATTATGCTTTTTAATCAGTTCGATTGCCTGACGGATAGTGGTCGAACGTTCAACACTGATGACGTTTTGTAATTCAGATTCTTTGCTGTCCAAAATGTATTTTAACGTGATGCGTTCGGGCTTCAAGAAACCATTTTCCCTCATCCATACGTCATTGTAGATTTTGCTGACATAACGGCTTCCGCTGTCGGGTAGCAGGATAACAACGATCGCATCTTCGGGAAGTTTTTTACAATACTCCAATCCTGCATGAATCGCCGTTCCGCACGATCCACCCACAAAGATTCCTTCTTCCCGGGTCATTTTGCGTGCCGCAATGAATGATTCACGGTCATCGGCAATAATAACTTCATCGACGTAATTAAAGTCGAGTGTTTTTGGAACATAATCCTGCCCTATGCCTTCAACTTTATACGTCTTGAAGACGGGATCGTATTTTCGTTTATAGAAATATTCCTGGAGGATAGATCCTTTAATGTCGACGCCGATCACCTTTACGTTCGGATTCTGTTCTTTCAAATATTTTGCCGTTCCGGTAATTGTGCCGCCGGTTCCGAGTCCGCAAATAAAATAGTCAATCTGTCCGCCGGTCTGTTTCCAGATTTCTGGTCCTGTCGTTTTATAATGCGCTTCCGGGTTTTTCGGATTTTCATATTGATCGGCCAGAATCGAATTGGGTGTTTCTCGGACACGCTGCTTTGCTACTTCGGTATAACTTTCCGGCGACTCGTGGGGGACGGCCGTAGGGGTGACAATCACCTCGGCGCCGAACGCGCGAAGATTACTGATTTTTTCCATGCTCATTTTATCCGGCATGGTGAAAACAGTTTTATATCCTTTTACAGCTGCGGCAATCGCCAATCCCATTCCGGTATTGCCGGAAGTTGACTCGACAATGGTTCCGCCCGGTTTGATCCTTCCGGTTCGTTCGGCATCCTCTATTATTTCAATACCGATACGATCTTTCACCGATCCTCCGGGATTGAATGATTCCACTTTCACGAAAATATGAGGTTTCAATCCCTTATTGATCTTGTGCAATTTTATCAGCGGAGTATTCCCGATGGTCTCAAGAATAGAGTTGAAGTAGGTTACTTTAGAAAGATCTTTTGCCATGGGTGTCCTAATTTTTCCTAATATAGTTTTTTTGAGAGGGAGAATCAAGAAACAAACCCGCTAAATTCCACAAAATACAATAAGTTACGGCAATTTCGTTCGTTGACTTACCATGCCAATTTTTGTAAATTGAAAAAAAGAAAGTGAGATTATATTGACGAACTATATCGTTTCGCTTGTTGTCAGCTATCTCATTGGATCCATACCCACCGCATATCTTGTTGTAAAAAGCACGTCGGAAGTTGATATCAGGAAGGTCGGTAGCGGTAATGTTGGCGGGAGAAATGCCCTAGAAGTGACAGGGAAAAAATGGATCGGTGTCGTAGTGACTGTGGTCGATCTTCTGAAAGGTGTCGTCAGCGTTCTTCTTGCAACATTGTTGTTTGATGATACAGCAACAGCCGTTTCTGCCGCAATGTTCGGTGCCGTTCTCGGTCATTGTTACCCTATGTGGCTGAAATTTCACGGAGGAAGGGGATTGGCAACCGGCGCCGGATCGTTGTTGGTAACCGGTTGGCTGTGGGTATTTGTGTGGCTTGCGCTTTACTTTGGAACGGAAAAAATAACAAAAAATGTTCATGCGGCAAGTGTGATAGCGTTGGTAGGTCTCCCGTTGATAACATGGTTTATTCCGGGACTGTGGTTAGAAAAAATTATACCAAAATATTTTACCCCGCCCGAATTTTTTACGGCCGGCAGTATGATTGTTGCCGTCTGTTTGTCCAGGCATATTGAACCATTAAAAGAATATTATGAAACAAAAAAAGATTAGCTTCTTTTTCGCGTTCGTACTATTAACTTCTTCCGCATTCACGCAATCGGTGAATGAAGATATCACTGCTTCCCGGCAAAATGCCATTACACGGACGGTGGATGCCGTCAGCGCTGCGGTGGTAGGTATTAATGTGATTGAAGTGCGTGAATACCGTGATCCGTTCGCAAATTTTTTCGGCAACGATCCGTTCTTCAATCAATTCTTCGGTAATAGAAACTATAAACAGGAAGTAAAAGGTCTCGGTTCTGGATTTATTATCTCACCGGACGGGTACGTGATCACAAACGATCACGTTGCGGGAAACGCCAAACAGATTACCGTGACGCTGACGAACGGGAAAAAGTATCAAGCGGCGATTATCGGTACCGATTTGGTAACAGATGTTTGTCTATTAAAATTGACTCCGGAAAAAGGGGAGTCATTTCCCTTCGTAAAACTGGGAAACTCGGATGATGTCTTGATCGGTGAGTGGGTCATTGCTCTTGGTAATCCGTTCGGACTGTTTGATAACATTGATAAGCCGATCGTTACTGTCGGAGTGGTCAGTGCAAAGGGAATGAACCTGAACGTGGAGAATAATCGTTCGTACCGTGGATTGATCCAGACCGATGCCGTAATTAACTCCGGCAATAGCGGCGGACCGCTGGTAAACAGCTTGGGGGAAGTAATTGGAATAAATACGCTCATCTATACTGGGGGTGTCAGTCAGGCATACATCGGGTATGGTTTTGCAATTCCGATTAACCGCGTAAAACCAATAATTGAAGAATTGCAACGGAAAGGGAAAGTAGAACGAAATTTCTGGACAGGAATGGATGTGCGTCCTGTAGACAGTCAAATCGCCCGATATTTTAGTCTGAAACAGGCACAAGGAGTGATTGTGAGCGATATCCAGAAGAACAGTCCCGCTGACCGTGCAGGAATTCTTATCGCGGATATTATCGTGGAAATCAACGGTGAGCGGATCATCAACAATGATAATTTGATTAGCATACTGCAGGAAAGCCGCGCAGGGGATACCTGGAAAATAAAAATCTACCGTGACAAGAAAATCGTCACCATTGAATTACAACTCGAAAAACAAATATAAATGATAGCAAGATATACACGCCCGCAAATGGGCAGAATATTTACCGATGAAAACCGTTATGCTATTTGGCTGGAAATTGAATTGCTGGCGTGTGAAGCGCAAGCGCAGCTTGGTGCAGTTCCTTCCGAAGCAGTAAAAATCATTCGTGAAAAAGCCAAATTTAATATTGACCGGATTAACGAAATTGAAGCAGAAGTGAAACACGATGTGATCGCGTTTCTCACCAGCGTGGGAGAATTTGTCGGTCCCGATTCCCGTTTTATTCATCTCGGAATGACTTCTTCTGATGTGGTTGACACCGCTCTCTCCGTGCAAATGAAACAAGCAGGAGAATTACTGCAGAAGGATTTGACGGAACTGCGCGATATTTTGGCACGCCGAGCGAAAGAATTTAAAATGACGGTGATGACCGGCCGGTCGCATGGAATTCATGCCGAACCGACTACCTTCGGGCTTAAACTCGCATTGTGGTATGATGAAACACGCAGGAACATTACACGACTCCAATCCGCCATTGCTACGATCTCTGTCGGTCAAATCTCCGGCGCAGTTGGAACTTTTGCCCATCTGAGTCCTTCGGTGGAAGAATATGTTTGCGGTAAACTGGGATTAACGCCGGCGCCTGTTTCTACGCAAGTGATTCAGCGTGACAGGCATGCGGAATATTTAACGACACTTGCCGTGATCGGAAGTTCGTTGGATAAGTTCGCAACGGAAATCCGTCATTTGCAACGAACAGAAGTGTTGGAAGCGGAGGAATATTTTTCAGAAAAACAAAAAGGCTCGTCCGCGATGCCGCACAAGCGGAATCCGATCACCTGTGAACAGATTTCCGGACTTGCACGGCTCTTGCGCGGCAATGCTCAAGCAGCGCTCGAGAATGTTGCGTTGTGGCATGAACGGGATATTTCGCATTCATCCGTGGAACGGGTAATCGTTCCGGATTCGTGCATGGTGCTCGATCATATGCTGACGAAATTTACCAACATCATCGACACGCTGCTTGTGTATCCGGAAAACATGAAAGAAAACATGGATATTACACACGGACTGTTGTATTCCCAACCGGTGCTACTTGCATTGACGAAAAAAGGAATGAAGCGGGAAGTTGCATACCGCATCGTTCAGCGGAACGCAATGGATGTATGGAAATCGAGAAAGAATTTCAAAGAAGTGTTGAAAGCGGATGCAGAAGTTACAGCGGTGTTGAATGATGCGGATCTGGACGAAGCATTCGATCCAAAAAAGAGTCTCAATACTGTGGACTATATTTTTAAGAGAGTCGGATTAGCCTAATTACTATCATAGAAGGAATTGTCATGGCACAAAAATTTCAAAATCTTATCAACGGGAAATGGGTCGATGCAGTCTCCGGACGTACATTCGAGAACCGCAATCCGGCCAACTGGGAAGAAGTGGTTGGGATTTTTCCGAAATCAGGGAAAGAGGATGTTGATGCGGCGGTAAAAGCTGCGCGTGCGGCGTTCGAAAAATGGAGATTGGTTCCGGCTCCGAAACGCGGCGACATTATGCGCACCATCGGCGACCTGTTGGTGAAACGCAAGGAAGAGATTTCTCGTGAAATGACCCGTGAGATGGGGAAAGTGCTGGCAGAAACACGCGGCGATGTTCAAGAAGGTATTGATACGGCGTATTACGCAGCAACAGAAGGACGCCGGTTGTTCGGCAACACTGTTCCTTCTGAAATGCCGAATAAATTTGCGATGGCGATCCGCGTGCCGATCGGTGTTGCGGGAATCATTACGCCGTGGAATTTCCCGATGGCGATTCCTACATGGAAAATGTTCCCGGCAATTCTTTCCGGAAACACCTGCGTCTTCAAACCGGCAACGGATACACCAAAGACAGCGGCGATGCTTGTTGAAATTATGATGGAAGCAGGACTTCCCGAAGGCGTCGTTAATATAGTGCACGGCGGCGGCGGTGAAGTCGGCAACGCAATCGTCTCTCATCCCGATGTCGATCTAATCTCTTTCACCGGTTCGACCGGAGTTGGGAAACAGATCTCGCGGGATGCATCCGATACACTTAAACGCGTATCTTTAGAACTCGGCGGGAAAAATGCACAAATCGTTCTTGCTGATGCCGATCTCGACCTTGCTCTTGAAGCTGTTCTTTGGGGAGCATTCGGAACTACCGGACAGCGCTGCACGGCAACGAGCCGTTTAATTTTAGAAGAGAATATCTACGATAAGTTTATGTCGATGCTGATCGACCGTACTAATAAACTAAAACTTGGCGACGGACTTCTTGCCGATTCACAGGTGGGGCCGTGTGTGAACGAAAGTCAGAGAAAAACCGTTCAGCAATATGTTGAGATCGGGAAGATGGAGGGAGCAAAATTGGTTGCCGGAGGAAATATTGCTACAGAAGGGACGCTAGCAAAAGGTTGGTTCCACCAGCCGACGATATTCGGGGATGTAACACCGGAAATGCGTCTTGCAAAAGAGGAAATTTTCGGACCGGTGTTGTCGGTAATCCGTGCAAAGGATTTCGAAGAATCGATTCGCATTCTCAACAATACGGAATACGGGCTCTCATCGTCTGTCTTCACCAATGATGTCAACAAAGCCTTTACTGCTATGCGTGACATTCAGTCCGGAATTACCTATATTAATGCAGCAACCATCGGTGCAGAAGCACATTTACCCTTTGGAGGTGTGAAAAAGACCGGGAACGGACATCGTGAAGGCGGATGGACAGTGTATGACTTTTATACCGAGTGGAAAGCAATCTATATTGACTACTCTGGGAAACTTCAGCGAGCACAGATCGATAATTATTAATTGAATTGTACTACAATCCCGCTGATGGAAATCCCATCGGCGGATTGTTATTCATAGACCAATGCATTTACGCAGAATAAAATTCAAATATTTGAAAGGAATCGATGGCCGTCCGTACATCGTTTCAATGTACGAGCATCAGGAATTTTACTGAGTTTCCGCATACTTTTTCTTCATCTATTTTATTTTCGACCCAAAAAGTATGAAAGGAGACATCAATGTCTGCAACTCACATCACTACAAAAAGCGCCAACACTTCCACGAACGGTAAAACAACTTCGTTCACTCCTGTAACTATCGCCGCCACCGAAGTCCATAAAACCCTTTCAAAGCATATGCTGGCCGATGGGTTCGACATGGTGATCGACCTGAAAAAAAGCCAGGGGGCATATATATACGATTCCCGTTATGGGAAACGGTTTCTCGATTTTTTTTCTTTCTTTGGATCATCCGCGCTTGGTATGAACCATCCCAAACTGACCACCCCGGAGTTTCTGGAAAAGCTCGCCTATGTTGCCGTGAATAAACCGTCCAATTCGGATGTCTATTCTGTGGAAATGGCGGAGTTCGTAGAGACGTTCGGACAACTTGCGCAGCCGGAATATTTACCATACGCTTTTTTTATTGATGGCGGCGCTCTTGCCAACGAGAATGCGATGAAAACGGCATTCGATTGGAAAGTTCGGAAGAATTTTGCAAAAGGATATACAACGGAAAAAGGACGTCAGGTAATTCATTTCCGGCATTCCTTTCATGGACGTACCGGCTATACGATGTCTTTGACGAACACCGATCCGACCAAGACGAATTATTTCCCAAAATTTAAATGGCCTCGCGTGCACAATCCCTCAATCAAGTTTCCATTAAATGATGAGAACTTGAAGCAGGTGATGGAAGAAGAACAATTAGCACTGAAACAAATAAAAGAAGCAATCATCAATAATCCTGATGACATCGCGGCTCTTATTATGGAACCAATTCAGGCTGAAGGAGGAGACAATCATTTCCGGAAAGAGTTTTTTCAGGAATTGCGTACCATCTGCGACGAGAGCGATATTCTGCTGATCTTCGACGAAGTACAATCTGGTGTCGGACTGACTGGAAAAATGTGGGCACATGAATATTTCGTGAAACCCGATCTGATGTCCTTCGGAAAGAAAACGCACATTTGCGGATTTATGGCAAGCAAACGGATCGACGATATTCTGGATAATGTGTTTAAAAAAGCGAGTCGAATCAATTCCACCTTCGGCGGAAATTTGGTCGATATGGTTCGTGCAAAACGGATTTTTGAAGTGATTCATGAAGACGGTCTTGTCGAGAATGCACGAGTGCAGGGGGAATATCTGCTGAATCAATTAAACGGAATTGCGACAGAGTTTCCGACACTTACCTCGAATCCGCGCGGACGGGGATTGATGTGCGCGTTCGATCTCGACACTGCACAGAACCGCAATCAATTAATTGAAAAAGCGTATGAGGAGGGATTGGTGTTGATTGGATGCGGTGACCGTTCCATTCGGTTCCGGACGCCGTTGACAATTAAACAGGAAGAATTGAATGAAGGGCTCGGTATTATTACAACCGCTCTAAAAGAATTGAGCGTTGGCGAGTTGTGATCACTAAAATCCATCCGAAGGCTGAAGTCTTTAGATGGATTCCTCATTATGGAAACCTCTGAAGAACATAATACCAATCCTCTCGCATTAAATATGCAGGCCGTACGGCGGATGCTGGTACAATTTATCAGCGATGAAGTACTGAATGCCGATTTCACAAAAGCAGTGATCGGACTTTCCGGTGGAATCGATTCTGCTGTTTCAACATATCTTGCCGCAGAAGCGCTTGGTGCGAAAAATATTACGACTGTCATGATGCCATATCGAACGAGCAGTCTGGCCAGCAGATCGGATGCCGAATTAGTGGTGAAGGCGCTCGGCGTGAAAAATGAGCTTGTAGATATTACAGCAATGGTCGAACCGCTGTTTGAAGTGCAGCATATTTCCAACAACCTTCGCAAAGGAAACATCATGGCCCGGCAGCGCATGATAGTTCTGTACGATGTATCGCAGCGTGAAAAGGCATTGGTCATCGGCACTTCCAATAAAACGGAATCCATGCTTGGTTACGGCACACTGTTCGGCGATATGGCGTGCGCCATCAATCCGCTGGGGGATCTCTATAAAACGCATATCTGGGCGCTCGCCGAAGAACTGGGAATACCAAAGCAGATTATTGAAAAAAAACCGACTGCCGATCTCTGGCAGGGGCAGACGGATGAAGGAGAACTGGGCTTTAGTTACCGTGAAGCGGATCGACTGTTGTATGCAATGATCGATGAGCGGAGGAGTGATGATGAATTGAAAGCGATGGGATTTTCACCGCCCTTTATCGATACTGTCCGAAGGAAAGTTCGCATGAATCAATTCAAACGACGTCCGCCACTAATCGCTAAAATTTCCAATCGGACGGTGAATATCGATTTTCGGTATGTTAGGGATTGGGGCATCTGATGGCGGAAATCATTGAACAAGGTGCATTATATGTCGTTCCGACACCAATTGGGAATCTGGAAGATATTACACTGCGCGCACTGCATGTGCTAAAAGAAGTGAGTGTCATCGCCGCCGAAGACACCCGCACAACAAAATTCCTTCTCGATCATTACAATATTCAAAAGCCTCTCATCAGTTTTTATTCCCACAACGAAGAAGTCCGTGTTCCGCAAATCATCCAGCGGTTGACCAACGGCGATTCTGTCGCGCTTGTTTCCGACGCCGGCACTCCCGGTATTTCCGATCCTGCGCATTCCATCATCACTGCCGCGATTGCTAACAATATTCGCATTATTCCGTTACCAGGTGCAACGGCATTCGTTCCCGCATTAATTGCCAGCGGTCTGCCAACGCATGAGTTTGTGTTTGCAGGTTTCCTTCCGCACAAGAAGGGAAGGAAAACGAAAATGGAAAAATTGCGCGACGAAGAACGGACGATCGTCCTGTACGAATCTGTGCACCGCATCGAAAAGACACTGAAGGAACTGCATGAGTGTTTCGGCGACCGTAAGGTGGTGATTGGACGGGAACTCACTAAAAAATTCGAAGAGATTATCCGTGGAACATTATACAGCGTAATGTATAATTATACATTTCACTCTATTAAGGGTGAGTTTGTTTTGGTGATCGAAGGAAAGTCGAAGTAACGCCAATTAAGAATTGCATTTCACAGATTCTGCATCTATATTCACAACGATGATTGTTTGGGAAAAAATTATTTACCATGTTCAACGCATGAAGTTCCGCTCTATTTTTTTTCTGTTGCTTTTCTTCTTCACACCGTCGTTGTCGTATCCAGCACCGCTTGTCGATTCATTGGTGTACACACAATCGTTTTCTGATACGTCAAAAAAAGACCAGACGCTGTCGTTGGATACCGATGTAAAATCGCAGCCGGGAAATATAATTCTTGCGCTTGGAAGCACGAAAAATCTAGGCCGCTTTGCCCGGTTCTCTACTGTGTATCTCGGTTCTTTTCCACCTTCAGATATTCCCGATGTTCCCGATACAACGAAAATCAATGGCAATAATTTGGGTGACAACGTGTTCTCAACGTATGTTGAGTTTCCGGCTGGGCCAGTTGCCAATACGAATTCGTACATCAAAATAGATTTGCGATCCATCCGGCGCATCAATAGTGTTGTGTTGGTGAATCTGTTTAACAGCGCAACAAGTTACAGACTGCGCCCCCGTGCATTTTCCCTCTATTCCGGTTTGGACTCAAACAGTCTTTCGCGTGTGTATCAAGAAGTGGACAACGTTGACACCGCGAGTTCCAAATACATCATGAATATAGCTGATGTTAATCCGATCCGTTTTCTCCGTTTATCATTAGACCGTCTTGATTTGGCATTAGCAACGGTGATTTCGGAACTTCAAATATTCGGTGAGGGTTTCGTCCCGAGCGGTTCCTATGTCTCAAAAGTCGATTCATTCCCGGGTCCTGTAAACTTCGGATCGGTATACGCCGATGCCGAATTTGAAGAGGGTACGTCGATTTCTATTCAGATGAGAACCGGTACGACAACTGTCGTGGATAGCACACATTGGTCTGGTTGGTCAGATCCCGTTTTTTTTTCGACTTCGGCGGAAGTTACTGCCGGGCGATCATTGCATCTGAAAGAACCGCGGAAATATTTTCAGTATATGATTAATCTGTTCACGCAAAATGTTGGCACGCCGAAAATCAAAAAAATATCTCTGACGTACCAGAATAACCTGGTTGCTGATTCGGCGACGGCAGTCATTTCGCCGGACACGATTCCTGCATTTTCCAAAATCCAGCTAAGTTATAAGGTGACGGCCTCACTTTCGACAAATACTCTCGGAATTGATACGGTGAAGATCTTCACCCCTTCTCCGGTCGTATTACATTCGGTGCTTGTCAATAATACACCGGTGAATTATTCCGCAAATATTAGTCCTGATAAATTAACGATCGGATTTTCGAATTCAATCACTGCATCATCGGTGATCGATGTGTCATTTGCAACGAGACTTATTACAGATGCAAAATTTTCTTCTGAAATTATCAGCAAATCATCCGCCTGGAATCCTCAAAATGTCGATCCGGAACTGCATGCCTCCGGTGAAGGATGGACGGTAATCACACAAGGACTGGCGTCATCGACGCTGGTGAAACTCTTTATTAACCCGAATCCTTTTACACCCAATGGAGACGGGAAAAATGATGCGACGGTAATCGATTTTGCTGTGACGAATGTCGAAAAACCAAAAACGTTGCGAGTCCATGTTTTTGATCTAACTGGAAGACGGGTGAGAGTTATTATAGAATCGAATACTGGCATTAATCCGTTTTATGGCGATCCGCGATCGGGTGGAAGTGGAATTCTGTGGGATGGGAAAGATGATAACGGCACCGTTGTTACTCCCGGAGTGTATCTGCTACAAGTATCCATCGATACGGATGGCGGCGGTGAATTTTTAACGAAAACAGTCGTGGTATCATATTGAATCAGCGACATATCATACTACCTCTGACAGTATTATTTTGTCTCTGCACAGGACTCTCTTTTTCACAGGCATTTGTGGATAAGGGGGTACATCCAAAAATGAATTCCCTGGGGAGGGCAGTGGTTGCCATGAAGGGAGATGCAGGATTAATGTTCTATAATCCGGCTTCCATCGCGTACGGATCTCCAGCGCAGATATTTGCAGGTTTTACCAATTTATATCCTTCGGTACTGGACGATAATTTAAATGTGATCAACGCCGGAGGAACGTATCGTTTGGAACAGACCGGCACTATCGGAATCGGTGTTTCGCAATTCTCTCCGAATTTCTGGACTGAACGAATTATTCTCTTGTCTTTTGCTTCCGATCAATTGATGGAGAATATTTCCGTCGGCGCATCGGCGAAAATACTTTCATGGTCTGCCGAATCACCTCAGGGAGAATACGCAGTGCCGGAGCCGGGATTTGCATATACCGGCGTTTCATTCGACCTCGGTGCGTTTTATCAAATTCCCGAAATATTTGAACAAAACGATCTCCAATTCGGTATTGCATTATTAGATGTTACGCAGCCGTCGATCGCCAGCAACGGCAGCAGTGATGCAACGCTGCCGATGAAACTCTCTACCGGCGCGGCGTTCATTTCCCGCAAACATCATTATGCGCTTTATGGGGCGGCGACCCTGAGCGAGGGTAACAGGAAGCTAGCTTTCGGATACGAGCTATCCGCTTTCCACGTATCAGCCATGGGAATCGAAAGCGAATTATTTATTCGTTTCGGTGCAGGCAGAGTGACGAAAACAGATTCACAGGGTGAATATAATGGCGGTTTTGGAATCGTCGTGAATAAAGTGAAGATCGATTATTCTTATTCTTATCAGGCATTTCTGCAGAATGTTGGCGGAATATCTTCAATTGCGATGAGTTATGAATTTTAAGATCCATTCCATATTTGTTATTCTTCTTCTCGTTTGCGCTGCGTCCGGATCCAGAATGTCTGCGCAGTTTATTAACAGAGATCAACTGAAGAACGATCAAGGATATTTGAATTATTCCGGCAGGAATTACGAGAACTACGCCATTCAATTTAATAAACGGAAAATCTACGACAACTTCGGCAATTTTCTGGTGGATGGGCTTTCAGTTTATGATCTCGGTGAAGTTCAGGATCCGCTGAGCGGTTCGAGCACCGCAATGAAATCGAAGTACTACAATCTCTGGTTTAATAATCTCGTTATCGGAAGTGACCAATACGGCGGATTCAGCTCGCGGATAATGATGGGTGAGGCGATCCGTACGAAGTTTACATCGCTCACACTCGATAAGGCGCGCTTCAACGGCATTCGGTGGGACGGAGCGACGAATAAGTACCGAGGTTCGGTGATTGCGTCCCGGATCTCCGATCCGGTGAGAATTAGTTTTGACGCGACGAATCTTCCGAACGCCATTCAGCGCACTCGAGATTGGACCACCTACTTATTGGGCGGACATTTTGAAACAGATATCGGCGATGTGCTGACTGTCGGAGCCACATATTTGAATCAGCACCAAATTCACAGCAGTATCAACAGCAGCGAAAGCTCAATTAAGGGCGATGTTGCCAATGCCGTGCCGAGAGTAATTTTTATGCGTGTGAAAGACGATTCACCATCCGATCTTTCCGGTCCTATCATTTATGGCCTTCCCAAGGTTGTCGTAAATGGCAGAGAGCATGCCACGAAGAATATCAATGGTCGGTCTCCGGATAGGAATAACACGAACCTGAACAATCCGATTCAATATTGGATTTTTTATGACGGTGTGACTGCAGCAAATTTTGAGATTGACAATATTCTTTACACTTATGGGGCCCAATCGCGACAAGAGGGTGGGCAGACCGTCACTGATATCCATACGTCGTATACGCAGTATGCCGTGCAGTTCGGCAATAATCCACTGCCACAATTTCCATTGGAATTGCGCGGTAGAAAAACCATTACGTTCGCGTTTATCATGCCGTATGGCGTGAACGATGTTAAGTTCTCATTTTTACTTTCAAATGACTATGCGCTCGACGCGGCTCATGATTTTGTGCTGCGTGCCAACCGGTATGTTGATGAAACACAATCAATTAATCATTTCGATAGCTCGCTGTACGGTATCCCAACACCGTTTTTTCCTGCCGAACGCGCACAGGGAAACGTGCAGGACGGTTCGAACAAAAAATGGGTAACATATTCATACGGACTGAATTCCGGCATGTCCGTATACGGAATGGATTTGAAATTTAAATGGAACGGTTTTGATATTGAGGGAGAGTTCAATACAAGCACTACATTCAGAAAATATCCGCTGTTGTTCGCTACACATCTTGAACAAAACGGTTATGCATATTTTCTCAGAGGAACGAAGTCGATCGGCCGGCTTACTCTCGGCGGAGAGGTGTACAAAATTGAACCGAATTATACAACGTCACTGAATATCTATACCTTAGAAAATAGTTATTTCAGCGCATTGAGTGCAGAACGAACAATAGCCTACATCCCGCCCGATATCGGTTCGACGCTCGGATCCATCGGTCCGGAAGTGATTCTTCCGGGAGCGGCATATTATTCGATGGTAGATGACAACGACGATAACGACCGGTGGGAAGATGGATTTTATTTCTACAATGCGACGGCGGCGGGATTTTTCAATAACTCCGATGTCCTTCATCCTGATTCTAGAGATGTGCATCCGTACAATCTCGGATACCGACAGAATGTGAATGAACTGACCGGGTTTAACGATATCATCCGTAAACCGGACACTGGAATTTTCCCGGGAAAAGATAAAGATCGCGACGGTATACCGGATGATGATCGAAACTCGAACGGATTTCCCGATTACGTTGAAAGTTTTATGACGTATTATAGTGACCCGCCGTCTTTTGAAGCAGGAGACGACTGGAACAATAACGGTGTGATCGACGAACAGGAAAATGATATTTATCCTGATTATCCGTATGAACCGGATATCAAAGGGTATCATTTCTTTTCGTTTCTCGATGCTGAAAAGAATCTCTTGTTCGGGATCGGCACGATTGAACAATCGGCGATCGTGCGGGGTGGAGCCAATGCTATCAATTACTTTAAGGGAACGTACTCAATTGCCAATCCTCGATTTGGAGCGGTGGAATTGTATTATACGGCAAAACGTGTTCACGACGATATTCAGAACAACGGATTCCAATTCGGAATCAACAACCTGAACAATCCGACACCGCTCTATTATACCGATCCGCTGCTGTACAGAAATAGTATGGTTCACACGTTATATTTGGGGACGCGATATCAGCAAATCGGTAATCTGAATATTGAGAATAACATCCGGTACGAATCGAACACGCAATACCAAGTTGGTTCACCAACGTTGGAAGAAGCCCGTCTTGGCATATTGATCAACGAACAGTTCCCTGGTGTCCGTTCTTCAGTTGGTTTGGTGAATAAGATCGACTATGTCTACGCTCTTTTAGACAACCGGCTCTCCATTCGGCCTCAGTTTAAGATCAGAACATTAAAGATTGTTACAACAAATACATTCGACGATGGATCGCAGGGAACCACCATTAATACCAACACGCAAACTATTATCCCGATCTTTCGGGTCGATTACCGGTTAACCGAAAATACGGAACTCCATTTTGGTGTTCAGGGGACGACGTTATTTGGAATAACTGATGGTTTGTTATACAAACAACGGGATCTTCGGACAGGACTGCTTGATTATAATGCACATACGACAGCGGCATCTCTTACGAATAAGAGCCAGTACAGCGGATATAATATTGTGATCGATTTCGGCGTCAATCTGACAACGACGCATTATCTGAATATTCCGGCGACACCGTCGTTTAATCCGATCATTAAAAGTTCACTCATCTATTTTTCAATCTTTGCGGGGTATTAAGTGCGAACGCCTTGGTTGATCGGTATGATGTGCGTTCTATTCAGCGGGTGTGATTCGTTGTATCAATATATCGTCTTTCCGCCGAAGCGGATTGAATATGTGCTGATGCCGGATTCGCTGTTGTCGAAAAAATATCTCGACCCGTCGGTGTATATCATTAGTGAAGATAAACGAACCATCAGTTATGACCGAAAAGATTTTAAGGTCGAAATAAAATATATGTCCGATTATCAATTGAATACGTTCGAATTTCCCGAACAATCGGTCAACGGATATTATTCGACCAATCCGTTCACGTACGGTAATTGGGTTGATCCTGAACTCGGATTTGTGCCGAATAAATTTACAGTATTTAAGGTGACGGTGTATAATTATACCGCGTCGAAAATAAACTTTGATCCGGAAAATGCGTTTTTGGAATCTGAACGCGGAGACAAATTCTATTGTTATGGTAGAGAGGAAAAGAGCAGTCGATACCTCAGTATGGAAGCGTATTATAAGAAAAGAAAAGGGACTTCCGGTGTGGATGATGATGTGTTTGAAAGCAGAATGGGCACCATCCGGCGAACAGTGCATTATTTGGGGAAACCGGTCTTCCGGAACGATGTGCGGGACGGATTGATCGTGTTCGATCCGTTGGCGGACGATGCCGGGAAGATTAAATTGATACTAAAAGATTTTATTCTCGGGTATGATGAAAATAATCAACCGTCCGAATTTACAACGCTCAATTTCTTTTTCGATCGAACGGCATTTGAAATAGGGACTGTTAACGGAAAAGATTCTGTGATGCGGCAAACAGTGAGCGCTCTTCCGGCGGATGCGATTCCCACGGGAGATGCGGCAATTGCCGTGCGGACTGTCAGTGTAACACCTCTGGAACAATTGATGGGCCCGCTGCAGAAATATTTTTCGGAAAATACAAATTTCAAAACAACACTGGTAAAGTCTGATCTGTCGGCTTCCAGCTTAAAAAAATCCAAAATATTACTGCTGTTGAATGGTGATGATCAGTTTACATTTTTGCCAGAACACGAAGCGGTGGTGGCAGAGTTCATCAAGTCCGGCGGCTTTATTGTTGCAGATGTGTTCGCGACAAACGAATCCAACAGAAACTGGAGTTATGTGAATAACTTCTTCGGCAATATCGTGGATGCGATGGGGGGGAAGCTGTCGATTTCTCGAGTACCGTCGGATCATATTCTGTATTCCGTATGGAAAAAATTCGAAGTTCTTCCCCCGGTGGATATCGATCTTTTTAATATGCAGCAGAAGGGTGATGTAGATTCGAAAGAACGGATGTTCGAATTTATGATGGGGTTGTATTACGAAAATAAACTGATTGGAATTCTTTCGAACCGCGGATATTCAATCAGTTGGGGGGAATTTTTCGCACCAGAATTCCGTCAGGGGAAAAATTATTCCCGGCAGCGTGAGTTGTTGAGTAACATTATCTACTATGCCACACAAATTCATAAAAATGAAAAGTAAAATCGTCGTTCTCGTTTTCTTGTTGCTCCTCTGCAGTCGTAGCCTGTACGGAAAAGACGGAGGAACGCCGGTATACCGTTTTGTATTCATTCCGGATTCTGTTCCGACAGCACAATCGGATTTTGGAGTTCCGCCCTCAGGGCTGTTTGACGGACGAAAGGGGACGGCTGCACTCTATTCGTTTTTTATTCCGGGTTCCGGACAGACGATGCTGGGAAGCCCGTATAAGGGATTTACTTTTACGTTCCTGGCATTCGGAAGCGCGCTGACGTCGTTAATATCCCATAATAATTTTGTGGCAAGCAATGAAAGACTGGACGCGCTGGAATTTCAATATAAAAATTCTACAACGTGGCAGGTCTCCAATTCGCTCTATTCATCCATGAATAGCGTTTATTCTAAATTGAACAATTATAAAAAGACCA
>Ga0172379_10005722_pt1 | contig 17210 bp, 17 predicted proteins | sample GrowelOW334metaG_FD_119756 | JGI IMG/M metagenome (GOLD analysis project Ga0172379, IMG submission 119756) | Groundwater microbial communities from an aquifer near a municipal landfill in Southern Ontario, Canada - Groundwater well OW334 metaG | ecosystem: Environmental > Aquatic > Deep... | reverse complement strand
CGTGAATTTGGGTGCAGAAATGAATCTGGAAGCCGTGAATACAGCATATAAAAATATGGAACCTCATGTGATTGCATGTGCGGAAACACAGGAGCGTATGATGTGGTGCGTGCATCCTGATTTTACTCAGCTTATTCTTGATCATTACAATAAAAAATGGAAACTCGGAAGCGTGGCTGATAATGCCGGCGCTTTCAAAGTTGGAAAAGTCGTAAAAGGCGAAAAATACGTTTTGATGTATAAAGGCGAAGCGGTTGTGAATGCGAAAGCGTGCGATTTGACCGAGGGATTCAAATATAATCGCGCTCATGAACCTGAAAAAAAGAAGTTAAGTGAGCCAAAATATAAGGTTGCGAAAGATTTGGGCGCGGTATTATTGCGATTGCTTGATTCGGAAAATATCGCTTCACGCAGACCGGCATATGAAAAATACGACAAACAGGTTCAAGGATTTACGCATATAGAGGCTGGCGAAGCCGATGCGAGCGTGATTTGTCCGTTGATTGATGAGAATATTCCAACGGATAAAAAACTTGTCGGCGTAGCTTTAAAAACCGATGGAAGTTCGAGATATGGTGAAATTTCCGCTTATTGGCAAGGGTATAACGCAGTCATTGAATCAATGCGAAATGTGGCTGCGGTTGGCGCTTATCCTCAGGCTGTAACCGATTGTTTGAACTATGGAAATCCGGAACATAAAGAAAGCATGGATGAACTTGTTGAAGGAATCACTGGAATTTCAGATGCCTTAAAATCGGTTAAACTAAAGGAATTCCCAAAATGGAGCGTGCCTGTTATTTCCGGAAATGTGAGCTTATATAATGAAAATCCAAAAGCAAAAATTGTTCCGAGCGCTGTTATTTGCTGTGTTGGAACAATGCCGGATTATCGAAAATCAATCACGATGCAACTGAAAAATCGCGGAAGCGTTTTATATTTGATTAATGCGAGAAAAGACGAACTTGGAGGCAGTGAATACTATGCAATACTTGGCGATAAAGGCGGCTTTCTCGGCAAAAATGTACCAAAACCGGATGGCAGCGCTGTCATGAAAGAAATGCTTGCACTCACAGAGGCAATTCAAGCTGGACTCGTAGATTCGGCGCACGATATTTCAGAAGGTGGAATTGCGGTTACGCTCGCCGAAATGTGCTTTGGCGGACGCGGTGAAGGAAATACGGGAATCGAAGTTAATTTAAAAAATGTTCCGGACAAAAAACTTGCCGCAGATAAAAAATTATTCTCGCAAACAGGCGGTTTTGTTGTTGAAATTGATAAAAAATCTGTCGCAAAATTCTTAGCGATTTTCAAAAAATCTTCTGTGCCGGTTTACGAGATCGGCAAGACAAAAGCGGGTACATACACAATCCTAGACAATCGCAAAAAACTTATTGATTTGCCTGTCAAAAAACTCGCAAAAACTTGGCAAGAAGGATTATGGAAAAAATTGAAGTAAGGACACGCGTTTAATAAAATAGTACCTTATTCAAGAAAATATATTTTAGAAATGTCCATTTTCCGGACCGGTACGGAAAATTGATCTTATGATTTTGGCTTATATATGCTCTTTTTTGTGTCCCTTCACGTAAACCTCTATTATGTTTTTTAGTTAATTTAACTTCTGCTGCGCTTATTGTATACTTATACCATGTCACAAACTCTCGTCATTAAAGTCGGCTCTGCCCTTGTTACGAAAGAAGATAATACGTTAAACACGGATTTTATCGGGAGTTTTGTTGAGCAGATTGCAACGCTTAAAAAAAGCGGGCATAAAATTATTATTGTTACTTCGGGCGCGGTTGCGAGTGGCAGGAGCGAAATGAAACTTGAGCATGAAGACAATATTCCTTATAAACAAGCGCTTGCGGCGATTGGGCAAGGAATTTTGATGAATACTTATCGTGATTTTTTTAAAAAATATGAAATTGTTACGGCGCAGGTTTTGCTTACAAATCTTGATTTCAAAAACCGCGAATCTTTCATAACAACGCGCAACACTCTTGAGCTTTTGACGCGATTTAATGCGATTCCAATCATCAACGAAAATGATGTTACGGCTTATGCGGAAATTAAATTTGGCGATAATGATAATTTGGCAAGCAAAGTCGCAGCCATGGTTGATGCTGATAAACTCATTATTTTAACTTCGGTTAAAGGTTTTTATACAGACGATCCGACAAAAAATCCTTCTGCGGAATTGATACGCGAACTTTCGGTTATCGACGGAAGCGTTAAAAAACTTGCAAAAGGCGCAGGTTCAAAAAAGAGCTTGGGCGGAATGTCCGGAAAAATTAAAGCCGCGGAATTCGCTTCAAATAGCGGAATAACAACATATATTGCGAGCGGAAATGATGAAAATATTATTTCAAATATTATCGGTGGAGTTGCGTGCGATTTCACAGTAATTCATCCGATGACGGAAAAACACACAAGCAAACAAAACTGGTTTAAATCGCAGGTTAAAGTTGGATGTGGAATTATTATTGACGATGGCGCAGTTAAGGCTTTACGCGAGCGCGGAAAAAGCTTGCTTCCAGTTGGCGTCACAGGCATAAAAAATAAATTTGAACGCGGTGATTTTGTTGAAATTTGTGCTCAAAATGGCGATATAATCGCAATCGGTGAAACAAACTACTCTTCGATCGACCTTGAAAAATTTAGAGGCTGCAAAAACGGCGAAGCCTGTTATTTGGCCGGTGCAGTGCTTGATGAAGAGGTTGTGCATAGAGATAATATGGTGATTTTCTAAATAATTAATATATGGCCGACATAACGTTTGTTTTTATAGCTCTTTGCTTAGCGATTATCGCTATAGCCATTCTCCTGCCTTTGTGGATTAGCGCTATCGTTTCAACCCTTTCGAATCAAAACGTTAAACAAGAAAATAAAATTTGGTGGTTTTTATTAGTACTTCTAGTGCCTATTATTGGCCAATGCATTTTCTTTTTTGCATATAGATTTAAAAAACGCGCACTTGCCACAGTTATTAGCATAATTATCGGAATTCTAATTATTCCTTGCCTATATATAAGTTATAAATACAATGAATATCTTAATGCTGCCCCTAATGAATCTACGGCATTAGATTATAGTATGAATGATAAATTGGATGAAATCCGTAAAGCTTTCCCGGGAGTACATTAAAGCTCTGCGCCGGTTTCTAGTATAATTAATAATACAATGGCGGCAAATCGTTTTCAGCTGTCGACAAATTGTCGACAGCTCATCGCCGCTTTCGCCTTTCAACCCGTGACAAAATGTCACGGTTTCATTTTCTTTTTCATCCAGGTCGTGACGATTTGTCACGACCTTGCCTCTTTCTTCATTCAACCTCTGTTTAAGCTTTCTCCAATACGCTCCTGCGTCCAAGCTATTTGTCAGCACCGCACAAACATCCACAACCGAAAACCACCACTCCTCCTCGTACCAAATTTTCCTAATGCTTTTGCCCTCAAACAAAGCAATTCTTGATGTTTTCATATAAAAATTGTTAAAAATAGTTGTACGATTTTTTTGCACAACTCGAATAATATCCAACCAAGATTAAATTCCTCTAAACAAATCTTAAATTTTTCATAAACTTTTTCGCGTTGACAATAACTTCTCCTACCTGTACCCTAGGTATAGGTATTATTAAAACAATAAAAAATGAATCACTCCCATGAAAAAACACTTATCAATCTAAAGAAAGCCAAAAGCCACATTGAAAAAATTATACAAATGCTGGAAGAAGGCGCTTATTGCATAGACGTTATGCAACAAAATCTTGCCGTGATTGGACTTTTGAAATCAGCTCATCAAATGCTTATGGAGGGCCATCTGAATTCGTGCTTTAAATCCGCAATGGCAACAAATCAGGAGGCAAAAAAGCAAAAAATGATTGATGAAATCCTCAAGGTTTCAAAACTAACAAATAAATAATATGGAAAAAATAAATATACCCATAAAAGGCATGCATTGCCGTTCATGCGAACTAATAATCGAGGAAGAGCTTCTTGGGATTCCCGGCATAACAAAGGCAAAAGTCAGCCATAAAAGAAAGTCTGCTGAAATTTATTCAACTGCACCAATCTCACAATCAAAGATAGAAGAAGCAATAAAACTTGCAGGTTATGAAATTGGCGTGGAAGAAGAAAATAAGCCTTGGATAACTGCAGATCCTGATGTTTATAAAAATCTTACAATCTCTGCGTTAATCATTATCGTGCTTTATTTTATTTTAAAAAGCACTGGCTTATTTGATGTTAATTTTAATTCAAACTCATCTTCTCTTGGACTCGCTTTGCCTCTTGTAATGGGTTTAACCGCGGGTTTTTCCACATGCATGGCACTCATTGGAGGGCTTACGCTCGCAATATCTTCCAAATATTCGGATTTGCATCCGGATGCGACTTCAATGCAAAAATTTCGTCCGCATTTATTCTTTAACCTTGGACGCGTTATTTCATTTGCCGTTCTTGGCGGCGCAATTGGGCTTCTTGGAAAAGTTTTTCAATTATCAGGCGCCACGATTGGTCTGCTCACAATTGCGGTCAGTATTTTGATGCTTATTATCGGCTTGCAACTTACTGAAATTTCTCCAAAAATTTCCGGATTTTCTCTCAGTCTTCCTTCCGGAATTGCTAAATTTTTTGGCTTAAACAAGCAAGAAAAAGAATATAATCATAAAAATGCGATGATTGTTGGAGCCTTAACTTTCTTTTTGCCATGCGGCTTCACACAAGCCATGCAACTCTATGCAATCAGCAGTGGAAGCTTTACCAATGGCGCAATTATAATGGCGCTTTTTGCAATCGGAACAATGCCGGGACTTCTTGGAATCGGCGGACTCACATCTGCCATTAAAGGAAAATTCGCAAAAAACTTTTTCAAATTTGCGGGCGCTACAGTTGTTATTCTTGCGCTTTTTAACTTCTCAAACGGATGGAATTTAACAGGATGGACGATTCCTTCCGGAGGTGCTCAAACCAATCAAATCGAATCAAGCGTGCCTATTGAAAATGGCGTACAAATCGCAAAAATGACGCAATCAACTTTCGGATATGATCCTGATTATTTTGTTGTAAAAAAAGGAATTCCGGTAAAGTGGATTATTAATTCTGAAAATATAAACACGTGTGCGAGCAGTATATTTATGCCAAAAATGAATATAAGAAAATACTTGGAAGAAGGTGAAAACGTGATTGAATTTACTCCAACCGAAGAAGGAACGATAAAATTTTCGTGCAGCATGGGAATGTACACCGGGAAATTTAAAATTATCAATTGACCAATTTACATATGAAGAAAGAAATCATTATAACAGGTATGCACTGCGCTTCGTGCGCTAATGTAATCAATCGCTCAATCAAAAAACTTGATGGAGTTTCGGATGTGAATGTCAGCTATGGAGCGGAAAAAGCTTCTGTTGTTTTTGACGAAAATAAACTTCAACAAAACTTAATTATAAAAGCCATTGAAAACGCCGGATATAAGGCTGAATTTGCGGATTTGGACACGTCTGCGAAAAAATCCGAAAGACAACATGAGCAAATTTCGGCTTATAGAAAAAGGTTTTTTGTAGGTTTGATTTTGAGCTTACCGATGCTTTATTTTATGCTTCTTGATTTTTTTAAAGTTTTGCCCGGAGCGGAAATTTTGATGCCTTATATGGGCATAATTTCGTTTATTCTTGCGACACCCGTGCAATTCATTATTGGATATTCTTTTTATAAAGGCATGGTTTCAAGTTTGCGAATGAAGACTTTTAATATGGACAGCTTGATTGCAATTGGCACGTCGGTTGCATATTTTTACAGTCTTTTTAATTACACTTATTTTGCGATTATAAATAAAAGTTTAATCGGACTTGGTGGTGAAAAAATTCCAGAACTTTATTTTGAAACCGCGGCGTTTTTAATAACATTTGTTATCCTTGGAAAATGGCTTGAAATGAAGGCAAAAGGCAAGACTTCGGATGCCGTAAAAAAACTTGTAGGGCTTCAAGCGAAGACTGCTCGCATTATAGAAAATGGCGGCACAAAAGATGTTCCGATTGAAGATGTAAAAATTGGCGATACAATCCTCGTTCGTCCCGGAGAAAAAATTCCTGTTGATGGAAAAATTACAAAAGGTTCATCTGCGATTGATGAATCAATGATAACCGGCGAAAGCATTCCTGTTGAAAAAACAATCGGAGAAAATGTGATTGGTGCGACAATAAATAAAACCGGAAGTTTTGAATTTAAAGCCGTAAAAATCGGCTCAGACACAATGCTTTCCAGAATTATAAAAATGGTTGAAGATGCGCAAGGTTCACGCGCCCCAATCCAAGCTTTTGCAGATAAGGTTTCCGCGTGGTTTGTTCCTGCTGTTATTCTTATCGCAATTGCAACTTTTGCAATTTGGTATTTTGCACTCGGCGCAACTTTATCTTTTTCTTTAATGGCATTTACTGCGGTGATAGTTATCGCTTGTCCATGCGCTCTTGGACTTGCGACGCCAACTGCAATTATGGTTGGAACCGGAAAAGGTGCGCAATATGGAATTTTAATTAAGGGCGGCGAACCACTTGAATTAACCCAAAAAATCACAACAATTATTTTTGATAAAACCGGAACTCTCACAAAGGGAAAACCTGAAGTTACGGATGTTTTAAGCTTTTCAGATACTACTGAAAAAGAGATTTTGTCTCTTTCCGCAAGCCTTGAACGTTCATCTGAACATCCATTGGCTGAAGCAATTTATTCACATGCGAATGCGCAGTCTGTTCGAATGTATGAAATAAAGGATTTTAAAGCCATTCCCGGCCATGGAATATCCGGAAATATAGGAAATAAAACTTATTTTTTTGGAAATAAAAAACTCATTACGGCACATGCAAATCTTGATTTAAAAAATATTGAAAAACACTTAACCGAAAAGGAATCTGAAGGAAAAACCGTGATGATTTTATCAAATGAAAAAGAAATTTTGGGTGCGATTGCAGTCGCAGATACAATTAAAGAGACTTCCAAAGATGCGATATTTTCGCTTAAACAAATGGGCTATGAACTTTATATGATTACCGGAGATAATCATGCAACTGCTAAGGCAATTGCTGGCCAGCTTGGAATTAAAAACGTTCTTTCTGAAGTTTTGCCACAAGATAAAGCCGGTGAAGTTAAGAAACTGCAAAATGCCGGCAAATTCGTCGCAATGGTTGGAGATGGCATCAATGACGCCCCTGCACTTGCGCAAGCTGATTTAGGCATTGTTATGGGCTCAGGGACTGATGTTGCAATTGAAACCGGAGGAATCGTGATTGTGAAAAATGATCTTCGCGATTTGGTCACAATGATTCAACTTTCAAAATCCACGATGAATAAAATCAAACAAAATATGTTTTTTGCGCTTTTCTATAACGTTATCGGCATACCGATTGCGGCAAGGGTTTTTATTGGATTTGGTATGGTTTTAAAACCGGAACTTGCGGGTCTTGCAATGGCTTTCAGTTCAATTTCGGTAGTTACGAACTCCCTACTCTTAAATAATTTTAAACCGAATAAAACAAATTATATTTCTTTGATTGCGCCAATTATTATGGTTGTTTTATTTACATTGCTGTTTGTGGAATTTTCGCGATTTGGAGGGTGATTTTTCACCCCTTGATTTGGCGTTTTAAACCCGCTATACTTTTTCCGCTATGAACCCAAAGAAGTACGCTTTAATCAGCGTTTACGACAAAACAGGAGTAGCGGAACTGGCCAAAGCGCTAGTAAAAGCCGGATATGAAATCCTTTCAACCGGAGGTACGAGCAAATACCTAAAAGATAGCGGAATTTCTGTAACCGATATTTCGGAATATACGGGTTTTCCTGAGATCATGGATGGCCGCGTAAAAACCTTGAACCCAAAGATTTATGGCGGGATTTTGGCTGTGCGTGACGATAAAAAGCACATGGAGGAATTAAGCGCGCATGAACTCGGATTGATTGATTATGTTATTTGCAACCTTTATCCATTTGAAGAAACACTAGAAAAAGACGGCGTGACTGAGGATGAATTAATCGAAAAAATTGATATTGGCGGCGTGACTTTGATTCGCGCTAGTGCGAAAAATTATAAATTCGTAACAATTGTTACTTACCCTGAAGATTATAAAACCGTGACTGAAGAACTTGAAAAATCCGGAGAAACAAGCCTTGAAACACGAAAACGATTGGCAAAAAAAGCGTTCAACCGCACTTATCAATATGATGAAAAAATTGAACACTGGTTTCGCGGAACTTTGGGCGAACCTGAACTTATGGACTTGCATTATGAAAAAGTCGCATCACTTCGATATGGCGAAAATCCTCATCAGAAAGCCGCGTTTTTCAGAAATCCTTTGAATAATGATTCGAATGTGACAAACGCAAAAGTGATTCAAGGAAAACAAATGTCTTTTAATAATTATGTTGATGCAGATTCCGCACTTGAGCTTGTTAAGGAATTTGAAAGGCCAACAACCGCGATAATTAAGCATAATAATCCTTGCGGAGTCGCGAGCGCAGATACGATTTTCGAAGCTTTTGATTTTGCATTTAATGTTGATCCATTGTCCGCTTTTGGCGGCGTAATCGCATTAAATCGAAATTGCACAAAAGAAATTGCGCAATACATTGCTGATAAAAAAATATTCCTTGAAATTATTATTTGTCCGAAATTTGAAAAGGATGCTCTCGAAATACTCAGCAAAAAGCCAAATGTCAGACTTCTTGAAACGGGCACTTTAAAAATTGATTTGCTCAGACGCGATATCAAAAAAGTTGCCGGCGGAGTTTTGATTCAGACAAAGGACACATATCAATTAAGTGAAAAAGATTTGAAAACCGTAACAAAATCCGCGCCTACACAAGAGCAAATTCGTGCTATGATCTTTGCAACGAAAGTTGTAAAACACGTTGTTTCAAACGCTGTTGTTTTTGCAAAATGCGTGCCAAGCAAATCGGAATCAAGTGACGTTGTTGAAATGACAACCAGCATTGGAAGCGGTCAAATGTCACGCGTTGATTCTGTTGTTATTGCGGCGCATAAAGCCAAAAACAGACATGATGAAAATTTCATAAAAGGATCCGTGATGTCATCCGATGCATTTTTCCCGTTCCCGGATGCGGCCATTGAATCCATAAAAGCCGGCGCAGTTGCTTTAATTCAACCGGGCGGAAGCATTAAAGATGAAGAAGTCATCAAAGCGGTTGATGAAATGAATGTGCCGATGGTTTTTACGGGAAAGAGGTTTTTTAGGCATTAAAATATGAATCAAAGCTTACGCCCAACACAAGCTGAAAATGAGTCCCCCGATGCAGATTATAAATTTGCAAATTTAAGAGAAAAAATACAAATAATAAACGGCGTTCGCGCTTTACGCACTCGACACAAATTACAGCGTCTTTTGGATAAATATCCGACGCATTTTTCACCAACTTATCCCGGAGTGCGACATAAGGTTGCTAAAGCTCTTCGTATTCCCGGCAACGACAAGCCAAGAATCATGGATGCACACGATGGCTCTTTTACTTTTCCACCCGTTAAAGAAGTTGAAAATCGTGATCTTGAAACTGCAAGGGCTGTTGAATTTTTCGTTGGCAGATACTTGGAAGACCCCAGAAACTTTGATTCTGCTGAATTTAAACAAGATATTAATACGTTATCTCAGGAATATAAAATACACCTAACCCCTTTGCCTGAATTTATCCCATTTATAACTGAAAAATTATTGCAAGCCATAGATTCGGATCCGGAACTCAGAGATGCTATTTCATACTTTAAAATCTCCATATCGGGCGAATCAAAAATAGTAATTTATTGCGATTATGGAAAAGAAAAAGCGCAAAAGGCTTTGGATCGTATTTATGAACATTTTAAAGATTATGAAAAAATGGCTTGCGGTTCCGGCTGTCTATTTAATAAAAAAATAACTGATTTAATCTGGTATGCACAATCCACATCTGTTTTAAAAATGGCTTATTATCAACATTTCGTTAATTCCCCGATAGATTCTCGTGGAGAAAGCGTTTTTGATCAAAATTTAGTGCATTTTAAAGGCGCTGAACATGTTTTAAGAAATCCCCACCAAGACTGATGAGGATCTATTTCTTCTTCTGAAAAAATCCGATATAAACAATCTCCAAAATTCCAACCGTATTCAAAAGCAAAATTACAATAAACCAAGGTAATTGGTTATTTTTACCCGCTTTCCAAAGCGCAACTCCTTTCCAAATAAAGCTCCAAATCAAAAGCAAAATTATAAGTTTTCCTTTTATCGGATCTGCCAAAATAGCCTGAAGCTGTTGAATTGATTCATTCATAGTTTTTTTTGTTAAGGAGTGCTTATATTATAGCACTAATCTCGCGCCTCTATTTACCCCACTTCTCTTCAAGCATTTTTGCAATCTGGTCCATTTCTTGCAATAAATCTTCTTTTGCACCCTGGCCCATGTCATCATTTTTAACTCGAGTTGCAATTTCATACGCCTGCATAAATAGTTCCGCAGATTCTTCGCGACTATCCACTAATGTCGCTTTTCTTGCGAGCGCCCTTGCGCGGATGCAATCAATTCTCCTTTTTGTAGTCAAATCTCCTTTTAGCGCTTCGATCTTTCCCCATACGGCATCGGCTTCCCTCAAGGACAAAAGCGACTTCTCATATTCCCCTACTTTTAATTCGTCCAATGCTCGATATATCAGGTCGTCTAATTTTTCACGACCATAATTTGATGCATCTTCGCAACCAGCACAACCATGCAAACCTACTCCCGCAATAAATCCGGCTAAGGCTAATAACGCTCCACCTTTCAGCAACAACCTTGTTGTTTCATCAATATCCCTTACTCTTTCAGGATGAAAAATGTGGGCATACATGTCTTTAAGCGTAGAGTCTACATTCCCTTCATCTTGTCCTGGTGTTGTATCCATAATAATTTAATTTAATTTTTAGACATATATTGTCGTTCAGAATATTCATTTTGTCAAGCCTCGATGTACAAACTCTTTACTATCTCTAAAATTTCCCCTGGACAAGTCTCATATTTTTAGGTTAAAATAACAGAAATCCACACACATGATGAAAAAAACTTCTTATAAAATAGCAACACTTGGAAGCCATACGGCACTTCAGATTCTCAAAGGAGCGCATGATGAAGGCTTTAAAACGATTTGCATTTGCAAGAAAGATAATGCGGATTTTTATAAAAGTTATAAATTTGTTGATGAAATTATTTTGGTTGATAATTGGACTTCATTTTTCAAAATCGAAGATCGCTTGATTAAAGAAAATGCGATTTTGATCCCTCACGGATCATTTGTGAGCTACATCAAACCTGAAAATGTAGAGAAAATTAAAGTTATGCATTATGGCACAAAGGGAATTCTTGATTGGGAATCGGATCGAAGAAAAGAACGAAAATGGCTTCAAATGGCCAAAATCAATACGCCAAAAATTTATGAAAAACCTAAAGATATTGACCGTCCGGTGATTGTGAAATTTCACGGTGCGCTTGGTGGAAAAGGCTATTTCATCGCAAATAATCCAAAAGAATTTTATGAGCGCATAAAAGAATATCCGAATGAAAAAGATTACGCACTTCAGGAATATGTTGTTGGAGTTCCGCTTTATATTCATTATTTCCACTCAAGCTTGACCGGCGAACTTGAGATTATGAGCTTTGACAAGCGATATGAATCAAACGCTGATTCGATCGGAAGAATCGCGGCGAAAGATCAATTGGATGTAAAAATTCGCACAAGCTACACGATAACCGGAAATATGCCACTGGTTGTTCGAGAATCTTTACTTCCGGAAATGTACGAAATGGGAAAACGCGTTGTTGAAGCATCAAAAAAATTGGTTGGAAAAGGTCTTTTTGGCCCATTCTGTCTGGAAACAATCGTTGATCCGGATTTGAAATTTTATGTATTTGAAATAAGCGCAAGAATTGTTGCCGGAACAAATCCATACATCAATGGCTCGCCTTATACATGGCTTAAATATGACGTTCCAATGAGCACGGGAAGAAGGATTGCACTGGAAATAAAGAGAGCGATTAAGGGTGGAAAGCTTGAGAAGATACTTGGATAACTCACTCCAAGTCACGCCAATTCACCTCAAGTCACTCCAAAAAATTTCAAAACTATAATTTTATAATTCAAAATAAAATGACAACAGAAGAAGCTAAAAATTTATTAAAACAACACATTCATCAGGAATATAATTTGTGGCATTCGATTGAGAGTGGAGCCATTTTAAAAGCTCTTGCAAAACACCTTGGCGAAGACCAAGAGCTTTGGGAATGCACGGGACTTTTGCATGATTTGGATTGGGAGGAAGTGCAGGATAATACAAATATGCACGCTAAAAAAACATGTGAAATTTTAAAAGCCGCCGGATATGAAATTCCGGAAATGTTTCATGCGATTCAGTCACACTGTGAAGGCGTCACGGGAATTGATGTAAAACGAGAAAGCAAACTGGATTTTGCGCTTGCAGCAGGCGAAAGCGTCACGGGTTTAATTTTTGCATATGTGCTTATGAGGCCGGATAAAAAAATTGCCGAAGTTGAACCAAAATCCATAAATAAAAAGTTTAAAGATTCGTCTTTTGCGGCTAAGGTAAACCGCCAGTTTATTGCTGATATTGAAAAAATCGGGATTGAAAAAAATCTGTTTTTCCAAATTTCTCTTGATGCTTTAAAAGAAATTGCAAACGAAATTAACATGTAATATCCTTTGGCTATGATTACACAAAAAAATATCGAAGAAGTTCTCAAAAAATATGATCCGAAAAATATTCATATTGGCGTGCTTGGCGGACACAGTGCGCTTGATGTCTGCACCGGCGTAAAAAAATATGGCTTTAAAACCGTTGCCGTATGCCAAAAAGGACGAAGTGAAACTTATTCAAAATATTATAAAACTCGTGAAAGAGACGGCAAAACTATTGGCTGTGTTGATGAAATAATTGAAGTGGATAAATTTAAAGACATTGTAAAACCGGAAGTTCAAGAAAAATTACGATCGCTGAACACAATTTTCATTCACAATAGATATTTTTGGGTTTATTGCGATTTTAATGAGATTGAAAATGACTTTCTTGTGCCAATTTATGGCAGTCGCGGACTTGTGAAGCTTGAAGAAAGACACATGCCGAAAAATCAGTATTATCTTCTTGAAAAAGCCGGAATCAGAACTCCAAAAAATATCAGAAAATCCGGATCAGGATGGGATGAGAATAAAATGCGTGAAGTTTTGGATGAACATTTTGTGAAAGATGGCGGCGGACCTTTGATTGTTAAAGTAAACGAGGCGATTCGCGGATATGAAAGAGCTTTTTTCGTGATCGCAAAAACAGAAGACTACTTTAAAATAAGCGAAAGAATGGTGAGCGCGGGTCAGATTACAAAGCAAGATTTGGATAATTCCGTGATTGAGGAATTTATAATCGGCGCACAAGTGAATATGAATTTCTTTTATTCGGTTGTCACAGGCGAACTTGAATTAATGGGCACCGACACACGCAGACAAACAAATCTTGATGGATTTTTGAGACTTGATACGAATACGCAAAAAGAGCTTTTGGATGCGCATTACAGGCCTTCGATGATTGAAACAGGACACATTTCCTGCACTGTTAAAGAATCGCTTGTTGAAAAAATATTTGATATGGGAGAAAAATTTGTCGCGACAATGAAAAAAGAAGTTGCTCCGGGAATCATCGGACCATTTGCGCTTCAAGGCGCTGTTGCAACGCGCGCAGGCAAAGAAGAAATTGTGATTTTTGACGTCAGCATGAGAATTCCGGGCAGTCCGGGCACAAAATATACGCCTTATTCCGGCTATTTATACGGCGAAAGCATGAGTTATGGAGAAAGAATTGGAATGGAAATTGAGAATGCGGAAAAAATAGGGAAGCTGGGCGAAATTGTGACGTGAAACTGCGTGGTCACGTGACGGAAGATTTATTCCTGCTGCGCAACTGAAGCGGGATGTAAAATTGCTGAAAGGCGTGCTGCAAGAGCGGCTCGATCACTTGTTTTTACTATAATCCCATGAAGCCCATCCCTAACGTCCGGATGTATTTCTTCTGGATCTGAACTTGTATGCGCAATAGTCGGTATTCCTTCCCTCATAGCATATCTCATAACCGCAATCCCCATATCCGGTAACGGCATAGCTAAATCGCTTATTACAAGATCGAATACACCTTTAAGCTTCATGGCCGTAACGTCTGACTGCCTGCTTACAACGTCTACCTCGTGCCCGTTTTGCCTTAAAACCCTTACCAGTCCATGTACATCATCAGGCACATCGTCCGCAACTAAAACTTTTAATTTTCCGTTTGCTCCAAATGCTACAACTTTAGCTTTTTCATCGACTTTAGCTACGCTACCTATTCCTGTTATGTTTCTGGCTGCACTGAGCCCTGTTTCGTGTACTTTCATCTTCTAAATTTGACAGTTATTAATAATCAAGTGCAATCATTATACTTACTTTTTTTTTATTGTCAAGTGTCAAGTGAGGACTTTTATATAAAATTTCCTAGACAAATCCTTCAATATTGCTGAGTTTGTATTTTCAACACAATTGGACTAAAATAGGCAGGTAATAAACACTATGAAAACGCTTATTCTTGCGGCGGGGAAGAGCAAAAGACTCAAACCTATTGAAGACAAAAATTTGATGCCATTTCTTGGAAAACCATTGGCGGAGCATCAGCTTGAAACGCTTCAAAATGCCGGTTTTGGCGATTTTATCTTTATTTGCGGGGAACATAACCACAAAGAATTTCAGGCTTTAAAGAAAAAAATGCACCTTAGCATGCCAATCATCATCCAGGAGGATCTTTCACTTGGGATGGCCGGTGCCGTGATGCAGGCGAGCCCTTATATTGGCAAGGAGCCTATTCTGATTGTCAGTTCGAATGATATTGTTGATGGTAAAATTTTTGAAACTTTAAAAACTGAATATAAGAAAAAGGATGCGGACGGATTTATGGTCGCGCGTCACGTTAATGAATATTTTCCCGGAGGATATTTGAAACTTAATAAACGCGGATTTATAGAGAAAATTATCGAAAAACCCGGTGAAGGAAATGAACCGAGCAAACTTGTGAATATCGTGATTCATTTTTATAAAAATGCGCAGGATTTGGTTAAATATTTGAAAAATGCAAAGTCAAATCGCGATGATTTGTATGAAACAGCCGTGAGCAATATGGCACGTGATGGATTTCGAATTAAAGCGATTAGACATGATGGATTTTGGCAGGCGCTAAAATACCCATGGCACGTGCTTGAGCTATGGAAATTCCTTCTTGAAAATGCTTTGGGCAAGAAATCCAAAATTGGAGTAGCGACGCAAATTATTTCCAAAAAGGCGGAGATTTCAAAATATGCGATTATCAAAGGTAATGTGATTATTGAAGACGGCGTGCGAGTGCTTGAGCATGCGATAATCAATGGCCCGTGTTATATCGGAAAAAATACACTTATTGCGAATTATGCGATGGTGCGCGACAGTCATATTGGGGAAAATTGTGTGATTGGAAAATCGACGGAAGTTGCTAGAAGTTATGTTGGAAATGGCGTCTGGATGCACTCAAATTATGTTGGCGATAGCGTGATTGGTGACGGAACTTCTTTTGGAGCCGGAGCCATAACCGGAAATTTGCGACTTGATGAGAAAAATATTCCCGTGAAAATAAATGGTGAAAAAGTTGATAGCCAAAGAAACAAACTTGGCGTAATTACGGGCAAAAACGTGCGCGTTGGAATTAATGCGAGCATTATGCCGGGCGTAAAAATCGGAAATAATTCTTTTATTGGTTCCGGAATTGTACTCGCGGAAAATATTGATGATAATAAATTCGTAACAGGTAAATGGGAGCTTAAAATAGCGGAAAATAAGGCAGAACTGAATAAAAGCGCACGAGAAGAAATGGCGAAGAAGCTTAAATAATCCCAATATGAAACTTTCTACAATTACCATAAATTTCAATCACAAATATTTCCCAAAACTTTGTGTTGAGGCTTTGGAAGCCGCGAAAACCGATTTTAAATTTGAAATAATTTTTGTAGATAATGTTTCGATTGACCCGATCAGTCGTGGCTTTCTTGATAAAGCGGCGGAAGATAAACGCATTAAATTAATCAAAACGCATAAGAATCTTGGCTTTGCAAAGGGCAATAATCTTGGTGCAAAACACGCGCTTGGCGAATATTTACTTTTCTTAAATCCGGATACAACTGTTTTTCCGGATGCACTCCAAAAAATGGTTGATTACATGGAAAAGCATCCCGATATTGGCGCGCTTGGTCCAAAATTGATTTATGCAAATGGCGATATTCAGGATTCGTTTCGAAGATTTCCGCACTTCATAGACCTTGTCGCAAAACGAACCGCACTTGGTAAAATAAAATATTTCAAAAATCGCGTTCAAAAATATGTCATGACTGGGCTTGACCCAAATGCTATGCATGACGTGGATTGGCTTGTTGGAGCCGCAGTTTTGATGCCAAAAAAGCTATTTGAAGAAATTGGAGGCTTTGATGAAAGATATTTTCTTTTCATGGAAGATGCGGATTTATGTCAAAAAGTTCACGCAAAAGGCCTTCGCGTTGTTTATTATCCCGATGCGCAAATCAACCATTATCACAAACGTTTGAGTGGCGGCGGAGTCTCACATTTGCTTCTAAAAAAAGTCTTCTGGCATCACATCGTCAGCATGGTGAAATATTTCTGGAAGTGGAAATAGGTTTTACCTATTTTGCGGAAATCGCTTTTTGAAAAACGCCATATCTCTTGCAAGTCCAATCATGGATTTTTCAATAAGTTCTTCCATCTCCGGCACAGCATCTGAATCCTTTTCTCCAAAATACTGCTCAAGCACTGCTTTTTGCTCTTTTGGTCCTAACAAATAACCTTTTTTCATATGCTTGCCCCACCACTCGCCGCAATAAGACTCGACGCCATCAAGAAATCTTCTCAATCTATCTCCAGACAATGCACCTTGAGTTGCTCCGTCAGAAAACAAATACATTGCTGAAAGAAAACCTTTCCCGAATTTTTTTAATGCCGCATTTAACATCCTATTCCCCTCAAGAACAGCTTTGCCCATATCTGTTCCGCCTCTTGCCATTGTCATTTCCATGAGTCTTACCTTATGGTTTTCATGTTGCCATCTCCGAAATCGTGCCTTGTTCTTTCGCTATATT
>Ga0172379_10005721_pt1 | contig 17210 bp, 20 predicted proteins | sample GrowelOW334metaG_FD_119756 | JGI IMG/M metagenome (GOLD analysis project Ga0172379, IMG submission 119756) | Groundwater microbial communities from an aquifer near a municipal landfill in Southern Ontario, Canada - Groundwater well OW334 metaG | ecosystem: Environmental > Aquatic > Deep... | reverse complement strand
TTTTTCTTTGCTTTTGATTATTTCGAGGCGGGTACCATTTTATTTCTATTTTCTGCTTTTTCCGATGCTTTAGATGGTGCTCTAGCTAGAACGTGTAAGAAAGTAACTTCGTGGGGCACTTTTTATGATCCTATAGCGGATAAACTTCTCATTGGCACGGTGGCGGTCATAGTTATTTCAAAATATATAAGTTTAGGTTTAGCTTCAGCTATTATTTTTTTAGAAATTCTTTTGGTTTCGTCAGCGTATTTGAGATATAAAGGCAGAATAGTGCCTGCCAAAATTATGGGTAAAACAAAAATGGTTTTACAGTGTTTAGGTATTATAATATTGCTCTTCTATATAGTATTTCAGTTGCCTATATTACTGACAATTGCCACATACACGTTATATTTAGCCGTTATTTTTGCTCTTTTGTCCCTCTTTGTTTTTCGTTCGATTTAGTGCATAATTTATTATATGAAAAAATCAACAATCATTATATTAGTTGTCGTTGTTTTAGTTTTGGGTTATGTCGGTATTACATACAACAAACTAGTTACGGCAAACACTGGTGTAGATGCGCAATGGGCCCAAGTAGAGACTCAATATCAGAGACGTTTTGATTTGATTCCTAATTTGGTTGAATCAGTAAAAGGAGTGATGAAGCAGGAGCAAGCAGTATTTAACGCTTTAGCTGAAGCTCGTACTCGTTATTCTGGTGCAGCTACGACAAATGAAAAAGTTGCCGCAGCGGGTGAAGTTGAATCAGCTTTTGCTCGACTGCTCGTTGTTATGGAAAATTATCCACAATTGAAATCATCCGAAAATGTTTTATCTCTACAGGCACAAATAGAGGGTACAGAAAATCGTATATCAGTTGAACGTGGGAGATTTAATGAAAGTGTTCGCGGATATAATTTGCTGGCTAGTCGTTTTCCTAGTGCTCTAGTTGCAAAGATTTTCGGATATTCTACCAAAGCTTATTTTCAGTCTACAGAACAGGCTGATGAGGCACCTAAAGTAGAATTCTAAAAATATGAAAAAAAGTAGCAGATATAGTCTTGCGCTACTCGGGACGGGACCCTTGCCTAAGGGCAACCCCGTTCCTGTGTTGCTCAGACCATATCTGCTACTTTTTATTTTATTAATACCCATAGTAGCTTTTTCGTATGAGAGTCCGGGGAAGCCGGGAGGGTTTGTAAATGATTTTGCTAATGTTTTTTCTGTGGATCAAAAAAGAGAGCTTGAAACCAAACTTTCTGGTTTGGAAAAACAAACAAGCGCGGAAATTTCGGTGGTGACAATAAATTCCCTGGGAGGTGAGACAGTAGAAACTTTTGCTGTGAAATTGTTTGAAGAGTGGGGTATAGGCAAAGCAAAAACCGATAACGGTTTATTGATTCTCGTAGCCACAGATGATAGAGAAGCTCGAATAGAAGTTGGTTATGGTTTAGAGCCGGTTGTGACTGATGCTGCATCGTCTGTGATTATGCGCAATATCATGATTCCCGCATTCAAAAATGGTGACTATTTTGGTGGGGTAAATGGTGCAATCGATACTTTGTCAGGGCTCATAAAAGGTGATCCTTCGGTTGTGAATTATGTTGAATCGAGTACGAAAAATATTGGAGGTTTTGATTTGTTTTCTATTTTAGGTTTTGCACTTGTTATTTTTGTTCAACTGATTCCAGTCATCATATACAGCAAATCGTGGTGGCTCGGTGGTGTAATGGGTTTCGTTTTGGGTTTTTTAATTTTTTATTCTCTTTGGGCCGGAATTATGGCTGCTGTTATTGGTCTCATATTAGATTACTTACTTTCAAAGAAATTTGGCGGTAAGCGCCCGCCGGGAGGGTCAGGTGGTGTTTGGTTCGGGGGTATGGGCGGCGGGCGCGGTGGTGGAGGTTTCGGCGGCTTTGGTGGAGGTTTCTCTGGTGGTGGTGGTTCGAGTGGTAGGTGGTAGAAATACTTAAAATAAAGTATAAATACTGAGTATGTAAATTTTCCTCCTCGGAGATCAAATTTACATACTCAGTATTTATAAAAATGGAGGATTCGCATAGTGGTCTAGTGCGCAGTCCTGGAAAGACTGTGTGCCTGAAAGGGCACCGAGAGTTCGAATCTCTCATCCTCCGCCAAGAAAACTAAAGTATCAATGTGATCCACAGAGTTAGTATTGCGGAGCAACCCATATTGTTAAAATAAAAAAACCCATCTCATAGCAATGCCATGGGACAGGTTTTGTTCGATCGACTAAAACTACTTCAGAAGTTGCAGGGCTTTGACGAGATAAGTATCTGCCATAGTCCAATCGATCGGATCGAGTGCACTGCCACTTGGTCTGAGCTTGCCTTGAGCATCAACAGAGATGTCAGGAAACTCTTTGAACAAGGGCACAACAAGTTCGATACTTTCCGGTCCGAGTCCGCCAGCTGCGACGATTCCGAGACTCGGGAAAGCTTCCTTGATCGCACGAGCGAACGGAATGAGTCCTATGGCATCCATGCCGAGTCCTCGTCCCATGCTCTTGTCCAGTAGAACGTATTGAGCGATACCTTCGTAATCTCGAAGCCGCTCGACGACTTCTTGCGGATCGTTATTTGCTTGCTCGATGGCGTTCTTGCCGACCTGGAGAATGACTTCCAGCTGTTTGCGAGAGACATGAACCGCACTCGCCACATGTCCTGGATCGGGCCAGACCATATCGAGTTGCAATGCGTTGATGCCGATACCGCCGAAACTGATCGCCTGAGCGAGACTCTGAAAGACATCAATTGCTTCATAGTCCGCATAGTGCAGACAATTCATCGTCTCGTCAGAACTGAAGATGTCAGCGATTGCCTCCTTGGGAGGGAAAGCCTTCGTCCACTTGGTCTCTATGCCGTGAAGTGTCTTGTAGCTCATCATCACGCCGACGTGAAGCCGACGGTTTTGTCCTGATCCAAGATTCGCCTTTAACGTTGCGAGCATGCGTTGGACCTGCTCGAAAGTCATGAAGTCGGTGATGCCAACGTATGGAATGTGCATGATTTGGTTTCCTTTCTTTTGGTTTGTGAATGTTTGATCTATTCTGGATACTACTGATTTTTACAGCAAAGTCCAATATTTTAGATGTGACCCGCATACTAATACACAGCTTGTGTCTACGGGCACTTGACCCGACTACTCCGCAATGATTCGTGAGAACGAATTATTAGTGCGTGAGGAAAGAGATGAAAAAGCTTTCTAAGCAGTAATTTTCTCTTGCTAAAAAATCGTTTTTGTTATTACATTGTTTTGAAGCCCAGTACTTTAACTTTCTTTTTCAAACCCAAAACACAAGGATTATCATGATCGACAATCTCAAAGATTTAGATTCTGACATAGATGCTAGGTTAGTTGATCGCTTCAAGAGTGGTGATGAAGAAGCTTTTGATCAGATTGTAGCTCGTTATAGACAAAAAGTTTTTTCAATTTCTTTTTCAATTCTGCAAAATTATGAGGATGCTGAAGAAATTACACAGGATACTTTTGTTTGTGCGTATAGAGGTCTGAAGAGATTTCGTGGTAATTCATCGTTTTTTACTTGGTTATACAGAATTGCTACAAATCTTTCTCTTAATCGTTATTGGTATCGTATTCGTCATGGAAAACGAGTTACTTTCTCAATTGATGATACATTGAATTGCGGGTGTGAAATGAAGCTTATTGATATATTACCAAGCGGGGAGAGGACGCCTGATCAGGAAATCACATCTGAGGAATTTCTCAAATCAATCATTTCTTGTACTGAGAGGTTGGATGAGAAATTTCGGGAAGCTATCAAGATGCGCAATATCGATAGTTTTTCATACGAAGAGATCGCTCTCGCTCTCGGAATCAAGGTTGGAACAGTCAAAAGCCGTCTCACTCGTGCCAGAAGTAAATTACGGGCACTACTCGCCGAAACCTATCCCGAATTTTCCACATGAAAGTTCGTTCAAGTCGTGGTCTAAAAGCCACGACTTTTCATTTTATCTAAATCCTGAAACTTCTAACAAAAAATGCAGGTTCTAATAGATATGAACAAAAAACATTTATACAACCCTATTATTGCAGCTGGTTATATCGCTATTATCATATCTATCATAAATTGGATTGGTAATATGCAAAATCCACCAGAGGAGAATATTTTTATGCCCATAGCTATGCTCTCTCTTTTGGTTTTTTCGGTTGCTTCTATGGGATATTTATTCTTTTTTGAGCCTTTAGTTTTGTTAATTGATCACAAGAGTACAGAAGCTAAAAAATTGTTTTTGACTAGCATAGCTATATTTGCCGTATTTATAGTTTTCTTTTCAGTATTAGCTCTGTTTATTATCCCGTAAACATAAAAACATAAATTAGTCGATGCTAGCGCTTTTCCATGTATATCGGCTATAATAGGCGGGAAGTTTTAATTAATAGGAATTGTAAAATAGTAAAGAATAATATGGCAAAAGAAAATTCGGCCTTTATGAAACCCCTCACAGTTAGCGCTGATCTAGCAGCGGTAGTAGGCAAGGGTCCTATGCCTCGTTCAGAAGTTGTAAAAGCTCTATGGGTATATATAAAGAAAAATAATCTCCAAGACCCAAAGAACAAGAGAAACATCAATGCTGATGCTAATCTAAAGAAGGTTTTCGGTGGCAAGGCGGTCGTCAACATGTTTGAAATGACAAAACTCGTTTCAAAACATCTCTCTTAATTTCATTTCAAAATAAATGAGTACGAGCGACATTACGGTTCTCGTAGAAAACACATATTACAAACTGGGATCAAAAACTTTCTGGTATATATTTGGAAAGCAATCTATAACCGGTTTTGTGTTTCTATTTGTGGCTCTGCTGTTGTCTATGTCTCATTCCTATTTTCTATCTAATCCTGAAATGGCCAGTTCGGTGTGTTTTGTTTCTTGGGTGGTTTTCTGTTTGGCTATCATAGCCCTGATTATAGCCCTGATTTATAGTAAACTCCGGTACAAAAATACCGGTTTTACTCTGTCTCCAAATGCATTACTCTTGCGTAGGGGCGTCATAAAGAAAGAAGAATTTGCTATACCGTATCGTCAAATTCAGAATATAGAAACCGAGAGAACGTTGTTCGATCAGATGTTGGGTGTATCAAAATTCATAATTTTGACCGCCGGTGAGGAAAACGAAAAAGAAAAAGTGGATGAACCAGAAAATATATTACCGATGGTGGATAAAGATATTGCTTTATTACTTCAAGCTGAATTATTAAAGAGAAATAATGTTCAAAAAGTAACATGGTAAATTTCTTTACAGCTTTTCTCGTTTTGAGTTCAAGTTTGGATGATATTGTTTTGCACGCGATTCAATCTATTGGTCCGAAATGGGAAATTGTCGCGCAATTTCTGTCTAATGGTGTCGGTTCATATCCGATTATGATAGCTGTTTTGGTTGTGGGACTGCTTCTCATCGAAAAACGTCGAATTGCTTTAGAAATAATCGTTATAGCTATAGTTTCATTTGTTATAGTCTATTTTGTGAAAGATTATCTTGATGCTCCTCGGCCATATATGGTTGATTCTTCTGTTATTGCTTATGACACTGAAAATAGCCCGGGACTTCCTTCGCGTCATGCCGTAATGTCTCTAGTGGTTTTAGGTTGGTTAATATTGAAACATCCAAAGAGTCAGATAATCACTTGGGGTAGCGTGATTCTTATAATTCTCATTGGTCTATCGCGTATTTATTTAGGAGTTCATTATCCTTCACAAGTTCTGGCTGGATGGTTATTTGGTTTACTTTTCCTATATATTTTCTATGTCATAGACAAACGTCTCTGGTCACCTTTCAAAAAAGAAATTCGAAAGCGATAAATTTAAAATATAAATAATATCTATATTTTTTGGGGTTTGTAGTCTGAAGGGGCTTTTATGAGCCATTTTTCGAGTTCTGTACGGCTGAGAAGTCCACGTTGAGCGCCTATATCCTGAACAACAGAAACAGAATTTATTGGCGCCCACAATAAAGCTTCTTCTAGTGATTTTCCTAGAGCCAGGGCGACTGTGAGAGTAGAAGAAAAAGCGTCACCAGCACCAGTGCGTTCGAATGGTGGTTTTGGATCTGGATATGTAGGCATAAAATATGCGTTTGTACCATCGTTTGCGTATGCGCCTTTTGATCCATCTGTTATAACCACAATTTTTGGTCCGAGGGTGTGTATATTTTCCATCAATTTTTTTACGTCTGTCTCTGAAGTTTTGAGTATTTTCTGTGCTTCTTCTTTATTACAAAAGAAAATATCGGAACGTTTATATAATCCAGAGAGTTTTTCTACTCCCAAATTCATTTGAAAAGTACCTGGTTGAAAAGCTAGTTTTATGTCGGGGTTTTTTATGAGCCATTCTGTAACAGACATTTGATATTCATAAGAATTATCACCGATAGAAGATAGATATACCCATTTTGGATTTTTTGAAGGTGCTTTAAAAGTTCGAGGAAATTCGTGATGTTTTACCAATATAGTTCTCTCTGAATTGTACCAAAGCACATAGTGATAATTTGTTTCCATGCCTTTGTGTACAGAAATAAATTTTGTATTTACACTGTCTTTTTTCAGAGACTCTAAACATTCTCTGCCGTTTTGGTCATCACCTATATTTGATGCCAAGGCGGAAGTTAGACCGAGTCTCGATGCCGCTACAGCTGCATTAGCACTATTACCAACAGCTCTGATGACTGTTACGAATTCATATGGAATTTTATCACCGAAAGACAGACAAATTTCACGATTTTCGTGACTGACACAATCCACAATGTGAGCATTTTTTAACTTAATAAAAGCGTCGGTAGTAATATCACCGATAGCTAAAAATTCTATTGGTTTGGAAAACATAGAATAATTATAGCAAAAAACTATTGAGATGCTCTTTTTCTTTTATGATAAGCTTATACGTATGAAAACTTTGCGTGAATATATTGTAGAAGCACAGCAGAAAAAAATAGCTATAGGTCATTTTAATATTTCAAATGTAGAAGGTTTTTGGGCTATTGTCCGTGCAGCCAAGGAATTAAATGTGCCTGTCATAATTGGTGTTTCTGAAAGTGAGAGGTCGTTTGTTGGAGTATCTCAAGTTAAAGCTCTGGTTCAGAGCGTCCGTGAGACTGGTCAACCGGTATTTCTCAATGCTGATCACACATATTCTTTTGAAAAGGTAAAAGAAGTTGTCGATGCTGGATATGATTCTGTTATATACGATGGTACAGAGCAAAATTTTGAAAATAATGTTGTTGCTACAAAAAAATGCGTAGAATATGTCAAATCAAAAAATCCAAATATTTTGGTTGAGGCTGAGATCGGTTTTATAGGCAAGTCGTCAAAGATTTTAAGTGAAATTCCAGCAGGTGTAAAAATCAGCGAGGAATTTTTGACTAAACCAGAAGAAGCAAAGAGGTTTGTTGAAGCTACCGGTGTCGATATGCTCGCACCGGCAGTAGGAAATATTCACGGAATGCTCGCTGGCGGTAAAGATCCAGCTTTGAATATAAAGAGAATCAAGGAAATTTCTGATGCAGTGAAAATTCCATTAGTTTTGCATGGTGGTTCAGGTAATTCAGCAGAGGATTTCAAAGCAGCTATAGACGCCGGTGTCGTGATCATTCATATAAATACTGAATTACGAGTTGCTTTCAAAGACGCTCTAAAATTGGAATTGCAAGCTGAACCTGAGGAAATTTCACCATACAAAATAATGAAACCATCCGTTCAGGCTATGCAAGCTGTTGTCACAGAAAAGTTAAAAATTTTTAACAAAATATAAATGGAGATTCCAAATTTCAAGGGAGATGTTGATGATTCACTCGAAACATTAACAAAATTTTCCCATGATGCTGGCTTGTTGGAAGTAATGCCAAAACTCGTACTTTTTCCAAAAGATGCTGAAGATATAAAAACGGTTGTAAAATTTGTTCACGATAATAAAGCAAAGAATCCGAATTTATCTGTAACTGTGCGTGCAGCCGGTACGTGTATGGCAGGTGGGCCTATAAATGATTCTATTATTCTCGATACGACACGTTATATGCAGGGTGTTTTGAGTTTAAATAAAGATAGTGCAACGGTGTTACCGGGTACTTTTTATAGAGATTTTGAACCAAAAGCCATGAAGCTCGGTGTTATGCTACCTTGTTTTACTGCTTCAAAAAATATAAATACCTTGGGTGGTATGGTTGGAAATAATTCAGCAGGGGAGAAAACTTTGCTTTATGGTCAAACAAAAGATTATATAAGAGAACTCAAGGTTGTTTTTGAAGATGGTAATGAATATATTGTAAAACCATTATCACATTCGGAATTAGAAGCAAAAATAAATCAGGGAGATTTTGAAGGTAATCTCTATAAAAAAATATGGGATATTGTTTCGAAAAATGGTAATTCTTTGTCAGAAGCAAAGCCAAAAGTTTCCAAAAATGCCGCTGGATATTATTTATGGAATATCTGGAATGGAAAAACTTTTGATTTAACTCAACTTATTGTCGGTTCACAAGGAACGCTCGGCATAGTTACGGAAATTACTTTTCGTCTCGTACCCATAAAACCTTTTTCGAAATTATTTGTGGTTTTTATGCCGGATATTACGAAATTGGGTGATGTTGTGAACGATATTCTAGTATTCAAACCGGAAAGTTTGGAATCGTATGATGATAGTACTATGAGTTTGGCCGTCAAATTTTTGCCGGGCCTAATAAAAAATATGAAATTCTGGAATTTTGTTGGTTTGGCTCTGAGATTTATACCGGAAGCGTTTATGGTTTTGACTGGTGGTATGCCGAAATTAGTTTTACTCGTCGAATTTAGTGGTGATAGTGTAGACGAGATTGATCAGATCATGGATCAATTAGAGAAAAAAATTCGCAAATATAATTTCAAAATGAGACGGGCGAGAGAGGGTTTTGATTCCGAAAAATATTGGACAGTCAGGCGTGAGAGTTTTAATTTGTTGAGAAAACATGTGACCGGCAGGCGTACGGCACCGTTTGTCGACGATGTGATAGTACCTCCATCAACCATGCCGGAATTTTTGCCGAAAATGAGAAAAATTCTCGATGATTATAAACTCATGTATACAATTGCTGGGCATGCTGGTAACGGAAATTTTCACATAATTCCTCTGATGGATATGAAAGATGAGAGAAATATAAAAATTATAGATGAAGTTTCTGACAAGGTATATGACTTAACTCTTTCTTTTGGTGGCTCAATTACGGCTGAACATAATGATGGAATAGTCAGAACACCGTATTTATCGAAAATGTTTAGCCCAGAAATAATGTCTTTATTCAAAGAAACTAAACAGGTTTTTGATCCTTTGAATATTTTTAATCCAGGTAAAAAAATAGGGGGTACAAAAGAATATATGATGAGCCATTTGGCGAGATCGTGATACAATTAATCTAATTAGCTAATATATAAAAATATGGGAGTCCAATTTGAAGAAAACAATATTCCTAGACAATTTAGTTCAGAAAAAGTTCCAAAAATCGCTGGTTGGCTCATTAGTAAAGGAGTGGCCAAAGATGTTTCTGGTGCCAATAAAATTCAAGTGATTGTGGCAATTATATTCTTTGCTTTGGCTATCTATTTAGCTTTATAAAGTTTTAAAAACCGGAAGATATGGTCTGAGCAGCACAGGGACGGGGGCGACCCCGGAGCGGGTCCCGTCCCGAGCAGCGCAAGACTGTATCTTCCGGTTTTTACGTAGCTATTTACAAATACAATAATTCATATATACTGGGAAACCTATGGCAATAACGCTAAAAGTAGAAAAAAGGGACAAAAAAACAGATGTTGCAGAACTGCGCAAAGCAGGCAAAATTCCAGCTGTATTTTATGGCAAGAAAGAGGCTTCCACGCCTATTTCTATAGCTATGGCAGATTTTTTGAAAACTTATAAAAAAGCTGGTGAATCTAGTGTTGTTATTCTCTCTGGTCCAGATATAGATGTCGAATCTCTAATTCACGATGTTGATTTGCATCCTGTAACAGGTAAACCTCTGCATGCTGATTTCTATGTTTTCGAAAAAGGCAAGAAAATAAAAGTCAATATTCCTGTAGAATTCACAGGTATTGCCCCAGCCGTAAAAGAGCTCGGTGGAACTCTCGTCAAAGTGCTTTACAATGTTGAAATTGAAGCTTTTCCAAAAGATTTGCCTCACAGAATAGATGTAGATATTTCTAGTTTGGTTGATTTTAAATCATCTATCAAAGCTTCTGACATAAAACTTCCTACAGGAGTTGTGTTGGCTATAAACGGTGAAGACATAATCGCATCTGTTTCCGAACCAAAAGCAGAAGAAGAGGAACCAGCAGCACCAGTTGATCTATCAGCTATCGAGGTTGAAAAGAAAGGTAAAGAAGCAAAAGAGGGTGAAGCGGGTGCAGAAGGTACAGTCGAAGCTCCGAAGGCAGAAAAAAGCGAAAAGAAAGATAAAAAATAATTCAAAAAACTGCGGTATAATGGAAACATGTATCGCGGTTTTTTAATTCTTTTGATGGCAATTTCACTGCCTTTTTTTGTTGAAGCTCAGTCAGTGGGTAGTGCACAAGCGTATCAAGACAAACTTCAGGCCGACTATGATCAGGCACAAAAAGAGCTTCAAACTCTCACAGCACAGAGTAATGAAATAAAAAACCAGAAAGCCTCGCTTCAACGTGATATTTCTCTGATTGATGCTCAAATAAGAGAGTCTCAGGCAAAGATAAACCTAAAGACCATAACTATCAGTAAACTAACTAAAGACATTGGTGTAAAACAAAATACGATTAGTGATCTGGAGGCCAAACTCGGACGTAGTTTCGAATCTATGGCCGAACTTTTGCGTTATACCCAAGAATCCGATTCAACTTCTTTACCTCTAGTTTTGTTAGGAAACGCTAGATTTTTTGATTTTTTTACAGAAGTTGATTCTATAATTGCGATCAAAGACTCTTTAAATAAATCCATAGCGGATGTTCGTGATTTTAAACAAACAACTGAAACAGAAAAATCTGATTTGGAAGATAGAAAAAATCAGGAAACAAACGCGAGGGAGGAAATTCTAGCTGAAAAACGCATTATAGAAAGAAAAAAAGCAGAGAAAAATGAAATTTTAAAAGTTACAAAAGGTCAGGAAGCTTCTTATGCCAAATTGATAGAAGAAAAAGAGAGAAAAATTGCACAGATATCTACAGCTCTATTTGCTCTGCGTGATACAGACGGAATTCAGTTCGGTAAAGCTCTGGAATATGCAAATATTGCTTCGGAAAAAACGGGTGTTAGACCAGCTTTTATTTTAGCCATTCTCACACAAGAAACTTCTCTGGGTAAAAACTTGGGTTCTTGTTATTTGAGAGATTACGCGACTGGGGCTGGTGTCTCTGTAAAAACTGGCGATTCAAAACCTCGTACTATGAGTCCAACTAGAGATGTCCAACTGTTTCTAAGTATCACGAGAGATTTAGGTCTCAATCCACAATCAACTCGAGTTTCTTGTTGGATAGCTGCTTATTCCGGTGGAAAACCTTCTGGTTGGGGAGGAGCTATGGGTCCAGCACAATTTATTCCTAGTACTTGGAATATGTTTACAAAAAGGATCGAGAAAGCTTTGAACGTGTCACGGGCGAATCCATGGGATCCAGAACACGCAATTCTCGCCTCGGCATTATATTTATCAGATCTTGGTGCTGGTTTACAAACCTTCACTGCCGAAAAAAACGCTGCTTGTAAATATTATTCTGGTCGTGCTTGCAATGTCGGTCCTGGAAATTCATATGGTATATCTGTCATGAATAAAGCAGCAAATATACAAGAATGCATGATTGATCCAATACTTGGGAAATCTAGCGGGTGTTAAAGAATTGCATTTTTTGAGACTTTAAGCTATAGTTTTCCTCTATGAAGAAAGAAATTCACCCAAAGAACTATAGACCTGTTATATTCCTTGATAATTCGAGCAAGGCTCGCTTTTTAATCAATTCTACGGTAAATACAAAAGAAACCGACAAATGGACAGATGGTAAAGAATACCCTCTATATCGTGTTGAAATTTCCTCAGCATCTCATCCTTTCTATACTGGTAATGAAACCGTAATTGACACAGCTGGACGTGTGGAGAAATTCAAGGCTCGTCAAACAAAAGGTATTGCAAAGAAAGCAAAGAAATAAATTTGCTTCTTTTGCATAATGGATTTAGCAAAATATAAAAAGAATCATAAAACATCTTATTTGGCAGAGATGTATGAAAAACTCGAAAAAGACGAGGCTGGTTTGCGTGCACTTATAGATGATGATGTGAGTATGAAAGAAATGGGTGCAATTGATTTGGAACATATTGAAGCGCAAAAAAAAGAAATAGAAAAACAAATTGAAGCAATTGATGCGGCGGATGTACTAGAGGATGAAATGCCAAACGAAGTCATCATGGAAGTTCGCGCTGGTGCCGGAGGAGATGAATCAGCTCTATTTGCCGAAGAACTGGTAAATATGTATAGGGTCTATGCACAATCACAAGGTTGGCAGACTTCTTTTCTCGATGAATCACGTTCTTCTGTCGGTGGTTACAAAGAAGTTTCCATGGAAATTCACGGTGTTGGTGTATATAAAAAAATGCGTTTTGAGACAGGTGTGCATCGTGTTCAACGTGTACCAGAAACAGAAAAAATGGGACGCGTTCATACTTCTACTGTTTCTGTCGCAATATTACCGATTCGCAAACGTGTAGCTTTTGAAATAAATCCCGCCGATATTGAAATGGAATTTTCTCGTGCTGGTGGTAAGGGTGGTCAAAATGTGAACAAAGTTGAAACCGCCGTGAGATTAATTCACAAACCTACCGGAATTGATGTACGTGTCACTGCCGAGAGAAGTCAATTAAAAAATCGTGAGAGAGCCATGGTTATGCTCACAGCGCGTCTCCAAGCGTTGAAAGATGAAGAAGAGGCAAAGAAGTTTGCTGCCAATAAAAAAGGTCAGTTGGGTACAGGGAATAGATCAGAAAAAATACGCACATATAATTTTCCACAAGACCGTATTACAGATCATCGTATTAGACAATCTTGGCACAACATAGAAACCATCCTATCTGGTGAAAAAATAGGCGATATTATAGAGACTTTGGCAAATTTTACAGGTGAAGTCTCGTCTGATAGCGGGGAAGATGAATAAAATGGCGTTTCTTGCCTTTTTAGGGCTTATTTGATAGACTTTCGAGACATTATTTATGGCAACAAAAGACAAAAAATCCATTATTGACGCGATGTTTAGCGTAGGTGCTCATTTCGGAATGAACAAAGCACGACGCCATCCATCAGCAAAACAATACGTATTTGGTATAAAAAATAACATAGAAGTTTTTGATTTAGAAAAAACTGAAGTCGCTCTGGAAAAAGCCAAAACTCTAGTCGCAGCAGTCGCTGCATCTGGCAAACAGGCTCTGTTTGTCGCTGGAAAAAGCGAAGCAATATCAGCTGTAAAATCTGCAGCAGCAAAAGCTGGACAACCAGTTGTCGGTGGACGATGGATTGGTGGTACTCTCACTAATTTTACTCAAATTCGAAAGAGAATTGAAAAATACGAAAACCGTCTAAAAGAAAAAGAAAAAGGTGAATTAGCAAAATATACAAAAAAGGAACGCTTACTCATTGATCGTGAAATTGCAAAATTAGAGTTTTTGTTTGGTGGTATTGTTTCTATGAAAGACAAGCCGGGTATTCTCATCGTCGTAGATCCAAAGAAAGAATTCACCGCTGTTGAAGAAGCTAATCAAATCGGTGTCCCTGTTGTAGCTATTGCTAGTTCAGATTGTAATTTTTCTCTAGTAAAAGTTGCTATTCCAGCCAACGATTCTAGTGCTTCTTCTATTTCTTTCTTTTTGGACGAATTAGCGAGAGCTTATACTGAAGGTAAAGTTTCAAAACCAGAAATTAAATAAAAACTTTTTAATATTTTAATTACTTTTTCCTATGATAACCACAGACGCAATCAAAGATCTCCGAGATATAACCGGTGTATCTGTTATGCAGTGCAAAAAAGCTCTTGAAGAAGCTGGTGGCGACAAGGAAAAAGCTTTAGTAATTCTAAAGAAAAAAGGAGCTCTAGCTGCTGCTAAGAAAAGCGATAGAAACCTCAATGCTGGCGTTATTGCTTCTTATATACACTCTACTGGTACTGTGGGGGTTATGGTAGAACTCGCCTGTGAGACTGATTTTGTGGCTAAAAACGTCGAATTCAAGCAATTGGCGTATGATGTCGCTATGCATATTGCAGCTTCAAAACCTGAATTTTTGAAGAAAGAAGACATAACGGAGAAAGACAAGACTTTGGCCGCTTCTGTTTTTGAAAAAGAAGTTGAAGGTAAGCCGGAAGACATGAAAGCAAAAATTTTGGAAGGTAAACTCTCTGCTTATTTTGCTGAGCGTGTTTTGGTGGAGCAGTTTTTTATAAAAAATCCAGAACTCACAATTGCCGCTCTGGTTTCCGGCGCTGTCCAAAAATTTGGTGAAAAAATAGAAATTGTGAGATTCACCAGATACACAGTTTTGGAAAAATAATTAAAAAAAAATGATATTAGAGCTTTCGCTCATGACAATATCGGTGGCGGTGATGGTTTTCTTGATTGTACATAAACACATGGAGGTAAATAATGGTATGAAAACCATAGTTGCTACGACACGTGAAAAAACTGACCCAGTTTTACGTGATTTTCACAATAATACTGGTAAGATTTTGTCCGAAATAACTCTGGATAATATAATTTTATTTATAAATAAAGTTTTTGTTTTTGTTGTTAGATTTTTTATGCACGCTTCGCATCATGTGCATACAATATCGTCATCTATCGTTGAAAAGGCTTCTCAAAAGAGAGAGGATTTAACTCGTTCTGGTGCGGCTTCTTTTTACTTGAAACAAATAAAAGAATCAAAAGAAACTGAAGGAAAAGTTGTCGAAAAGTCACCAGAAACTGGCGTGGAAGAGGAAAAAATGTAGAATATATAAAGACGCCACCCTAGCTTAATGGTGAAGCAATACTTTTGTAAAGTAGAGATTCTCGGTTCAAGTCCGAGGGGTGGCTCCAAATTTAAATAAAAAAGTGATATAATTTGGCTCTATATGAAGCCGGAATCAGAAAAAGGCCATTTACACCCAATTACATCTGTTATCAGAGAAATGTCTGCCATATTTGAAAAAATGGGCTTTTCTGTAGCTTCTGGACCTGAATTAGAGACAGAGTTTTACAATTTTGATGCTTTAAATATTCCAGCTGATCATCCGGCTCGTGATATGCAAGATACTTTTTGGATAAAAACAAAACCGGGTGAGGAAAAAAAAGTTTTGCGTACACATACTTCACCTGTGCAGATTCGTTTTATGGAAAAAATTTCCAAAAACCCAAAGCCATTCAAAATAATTATTCCGGGTAAAGTTTTTAGAAACGAAGCTACAGATGCTACACACGAGGCTCAGTTTTATCAATTAGAGGGTTTATATGTAAACAAAACCGCGTCTATGGCAGAACTAAAGGGAACTCTCGAAGAGTTTTTTAAACAATTTATTGGACCAGAAATAAAAATACGTTTTCGATCAAGTTTCTTTGGTTTCGTAGAACCGGGTGTGGAAGTAGATGTTTTTTGGAATGGTAAATGGTTGGAAATGCTCGGTGCTGGTCTAGTGCATCCAAATGTACTCAAAGCCGCTGGTTTAGATCCAAATATTTGGAAAGGTTTTGCTTTTGGTATGGGAATAGATCGCTTGGTATTGCTTCGTTATGGTGTCGATGATGTGAGACATCTGTATAATGGCGATTTACGTTTAATTAACCAATTTTAATATGAAAGTTTCTTATTTATGGCTCTCTTCATATTTCGATAAAAAGTTTTTTGGTAAAAATTTGCCAAAGCCTGAAAAACTCGCAGAAATACTGAGTATTAGAGCTTTTGAAGTAGAGAGTACAGAAAAAATTCTCAATGATCATGTTTTCGATATAAAAGTTTTACCCGATAGAGCTCATTACGCTTTATCTCATCGTGGTATTGCTAGAGAAATTGGAGCCATAACCAATCTTAAATTAAAAAATTCAATAAACAAAAAATTTACCCTTTCTAAGGAAGTTCCTTCGGTAAAAGTTGTTGTTGATGATCAGAATTTTTGTCGTCGTTATATGGCGCGGTTTGTAAGAAATATAACTGTAGGAGATTCTCCTTCTGATATTCGCAAAAAATTGGAAACTATAGGTGCTAGGGCTATTAATTCTGTAGTCGATGCTACTAATTTTGTAATGTATGATGTCGGTCAACCAATTCATGCTTTTGATGCGGATAAAATAGATGGTAGTATTCATGTTCGTTTTGCCAAAGAAGGAGAAAAAATAACTCTTTTGGATGATAGAGAAGTAGAGCTTGTTTCCAGTGATTTGGTTATTGCTGATAATGTGTCGGTTTTGGCTATAGCTGGTGTAAAAGGAGGAAAAAAGGCCGAAATAACAAACAACACAAAAAATATCATTATAGAATCAGCTAATTTTAATCCAACTTCAGTTCGCAAAACTTCAACTCGTCTCGATATTCGAAACGATTCTTCGAAAAGATTTGAAAATGAAATTACGGCAAATTTGGCTGATGAAGCTATGGAGTTTGTCACGAATATTATATGTGAATCTTCAAAAGAGTCTCTTTTAGGGCCAATTACCGACATATATCCAGAACCAGTGAAAGAGTGGACTATAAATTGCGAAACTTCACTTATACGCGAAATTATAGGAGTGGATATAAAAGACGAAGAAGTAATTTCTATTTTAGAAAATTTGAATTTCAAAGTAATAAAAAACAATCAAATTTTGACAATCACTCCACCTCTAGACAGGTTGGACGTAAAAATAGCCGAAGATGTCGCTGATGAAGTTGGTAGATTGTATGGTTATGAAAAAATAGAATCGAAACAAACACCCGATATAAATTTTATACCTATAGATAAAACTTTTTATTGGTCTGAAAAAATAAAAAACATTTTGATTGATTTAGGTTTTTCAGAGACTTTGCTTTATACACTAGTTCCAAAAGGTGCTTTTGAAATTTCATATCCTTTGGCGAATGATAAATCAGCTTTACGTGAAAATTTAGCGCCAAAAGTTCTCGAATCTCTCACAATAAATGCCAGAAATGCCGATATACTGGGTTTGGAGACCATAAAAATATTTGAAATAGGCAAAGTTTTTCCAAAAACAGGCGAA
>Ga0172379_10005720_pt1 | contig 17215 bp, 20 predicted proteins | sample GrowelOW334metaG_FD_119756 | JGI IMG/M metagenome (GOLD analysis project Ga0172379, IMG submission 119756) | Groundwater microbial communities from an aquifer near a municipal landfill in Southern Ontario, Canada - Groundwater well OW334 metaG | ecosystem: Environmental > Aquatic > Deep... | reverse complement strand
GATCGAATTAATTTTGAAAAAATGTCCCTGGTCTGGCAAGCCGATTCATCTCGCCGTCGGCGCATTTAACTTAAAGAAAAACAAAGGTGAACAAATTTCTATCTTTGCCGAGATCGAAAAGCGCAAAAACTTAGCTACTGCACTAGATCATATAAACGATGATTTCGGTGCTGATACGATTATTTCCGCCTCGATGATGCGAGCCGGCGATTCTGCCCCCGACCGCATCCCCTTTGGTCGTCCGAGATATGAAATTTTGCACTAAAAAAATCACCTTCTTGGTGACTAATATTTTAATTTTAAAATTTACCCTCTAAAATCACGTGAGCCCGCCTCGGATGAGGCGGGCCCCGGAACGATTCCAGGTTGCCGCGTAGAAAATATTTATAGCAGTTTCCGAGCGTTTCTCAGTCCAGCTCAGTCAGCGACTCCGTGGCTTTTTGTGCCGTTCGATGTCGGGTCGAGGAGTCAGTCACCCGATATCAGATAGATGGTTTTAACATTTTGGCCGTAACAACACACGAACAAGCCTCTTCGCGGCAAGAGACATGTCCGCTTCCAGGTTCATCGATCACCCGATTGTGATGACGAGTTTGTCACCATCACGCTCGACCGTGACGGGTGAGCCATCCAACCGAAGGATGATGATGTTGCCTTCAACATCGACGACACCACGTATCGCGGTCGGACGAATGATCGCCGGATAGGCGAACAACGTCGTGCCACTGCTTGAGGGGTAAAGACGAACAAGTTCGCACTCTCCCTCATAGGGCAACACCTCTCGTGTCTTGCCACCGCCATCAGGCGATTTGAAGCCAACACGAGAAGGAAAGATGATCGTCCCGTCATCTGAGCGGGTCATCACGCCGCCTTCCTGCTTGTTCGGCTGCCAAGTGATCCAAACAGTCGGCAATAGATCAGACATCGTGTGTGCTCCTTTGCACTGCACAGTTTTGACACGTTTTCGGCTTTCACCTACTCGCGTGGACTATTGGTTTTATATCACAAAATATAATATCTGTCAAGATTGTTTGGCTGTTTTTTCCCTGTTATCATTAATTTATGACAATATTTCACTCCATAGTTCTCGGTATTATAGAAGGGATTACTGAATTTCTGCCGATATCATCGACCGCCCATTTGGTTTTGGTTTCGCATTTACTCCAAATCATCCAGACTGATTTTGTCAAAACTTTCGAAATCTCTATTCAATTTGGCGCTATCTTGGCTGTCCTCTATTTGTATTGGCAGAAAATTTTTCACAATTTTGAAGTTTTGAAACGCATCGTCGTCGCCTTTGTTCCGACCGGAATACTAGGATTGATTTTTTATAAGATCGTCAAGAATTTTCTGATCAGCGACCTCTCGTTGATAATTTGGACTATGATTCTCGGAGGTATTTTTTTGATTTTGTTTGAACGCTGGCATCAAGAAAAACCGGAGGCGACAGCGGAGTTGGAGAAAATTACTTATCAGCAATGTTTAATTCTTGGTGTTTTCCAATCATTTGCGATGGTTCCGGGAGTTCCGAGATCAGCCGCGACCATAATTGGTGGTCTTTTCTTGGGATTGAAACGCAAAACCATCGTTGAGTTTTCTTTTCTCCTCGCGCTACCGACGATGTTGGCGGCGGCAGGATACGATTTGGTCAAAACAAGCACAGTTTTTACTTCGAATGATTTCGTGGTTCTCGGGATCGGATTTGCCGTTTCGTTCGTCGTCGCAGTGCTAGCAATCAAATTTTTGCTTGACTATGTTCGTAAACACGATTTTACCGCTTTTGGCATCTACCGCATCATCGCCGGCATTGCAATGATTTTGGTGCGGTAAAGATTGGATAATTGAATTTAATTAAAAAAATAGCTCACTGAGCTATTTTTGAGTTCTGGTTTGATTTTATACTAATTTAAGCTGTTTTTTTATTTTAATGATTTCTGCTTCCAACTGATTGACATGATTTATCGTGAAAAGCCGTTCCTGATCGAGTCAATCCAGAACTGTTGAGTGTTTTTCTAGAGTATTTATAATCCAAACATTGTCTTTTTCGAGCTTATCAAATCTATTTTCCAGACCGTCAAATCTGCTTTCCAAACCGATGAACCTGCTTTCAAATCGTTCGTTTTGATCATTAAAACCACGTGCCACTGAGACGGCCAGATCTTCGATCATTTTTTCAATTTTTGTTTCTTTTTGCATGAGTTAAATGATACAGCTATTGACTAAATGATGTCAAATCAAGCTTGATAACAAAAAAACACAGCTTGCTGCTGCATTTTTTTGTCTGGCGGGGTCGACCGGATTCGAACCGGCGATCTTCTCCGTGACAGGGAGACGTGATAACCGCTACACTACGACCCCAATAATATTTTCTAAAACAGTACGACTATATCATTAAATCAGTCATTATTCAATATTTTTTATTGACAAAATTTGAGCTTTGTGTTAATGTTGTTGAGCTTTGTTAGATTCAAATGGGGAGGTTGGACAGTAGCGATTCACTCCTGAGAAGAAGACAGGCAGCTCGCAGCTCTACGGGGCTGAGACAAAGCTGTTGTGCGTCTACGGACGCGCCGTACTGGTCTTTACTCCGGATAAAAGTGAATCCGGGCCTCTAGTAAGAAGTCCAAGGTAGATCGCCCGACAGAGCGGTCTCTACTGTCCCCCTCCCTTTCCAAATGTGAGGGGCGAGAGGTTTTTGTTTCCCGCCGACGAGACAGTTTTCACTGGCCTCGAAGCAGGGATGACAACTGAGGAATAATGAGGCCACCCTCTCATTTTTCCTTGGGGGTTCTAGCACAGCACCCAAACCTCTCCCCTCACACGTTCGTCGCTGACCTGTCCCGGTGTTGCCGGCGGCAGGTCGGACCCTCCCCTTTTGAATTCAACAAAAAACCTTGTCATTCGACAAGGTTTTTTTGTGTAAAAATTATAACCGTTAGGTAACTTTAAATAGATTTAAGATCAGACTCTTCTTTTGGATACCATCAAGCCAATCGGTGAAACTTTGGTCGACACCGCCGGTCTTCTTCTCAAGCTTGATGATGTGCCAGCCGTAGTCAGATCGCACAAGCTCAGACACTTGGCCAACTTTCAGATTAAATGCAGCATCAGAAAAAGGTTTGACCATATCGCCTCGCTGGAAAGGGTCGAGCAGTCCACCATTTGCGGCGCTCGCACTATCCTCGGAGTATTTCTTAGCAGCGTCGGCAAAAGTAATACTACCGGCCTTGATCTCATCAAGGACCCCCTGAGCCTTTGCTTTGGTAGCGTCAACTTGATCAGCTGGCGCATCACTGGCCACCTGAAGAAGAATGTGACTGACTGTCAGATGATCGATAACTTTCTGATTTACCTTATCTCTGAGCATTTGTGTTTTGACTAGATCACGAAATTCGCTTAGTGATAAGCCATACAGATCAGAAAGAACTTTCACCACTTTGTCCTGGCCACCGTTTTGAACTGCGATATTGTCTACAGCATCACTAACTTCTTTTTCACTGACTTTGACGTGATATTTGAGAGCTTCAAAAAGAATGATTTTATTTTCGATCAACTGGACCAAAATCTGACTGTCAATGCTTTTGTAATCGATACTTCCCTGCTGAGTTGCAGCATAGAAGTGGTGAATGTAGTCTTTTTCTTTTTCGTATTCAGTGTAGGTGACAAAATTATGATTGACGACCGCAACCGGATACGGCAAAACTTTGGCAACAAATTTCGTCGCCTTGTTTTCTGTTTTAAATCCGTAAATCATGATACCAAAGACAAATTGAACCAATGCCAGTAAAATTACTAGCACAACTACGATTTTGGCTAAAATTGCGTATGCCTTTGTCTTACTAAAAAGAGTCAGCTTGTCACCAACTCTACCACAAAAAAGGATAAACTTTGCCCAGACTCGGTCAGAAAAAAGAACTATTTTTCGACAAACAGATCTTAATTTATCATAAAGTTTTTTTAGCATCTCGTCTCCGACGATTAAATTTGATAACCTGTACTCTCATTGTAATTAATTTAGTGTCATGACGCAAGCGGCGACCAACCTGATGTCAGAAAAATTGCGATAGTCACCAAAGACGCGACAATCAAATAGGTGGTAAAGCTACTATCCTTGTGCTTGGCTAAAACAGAATAACAAAAACCAATAAAAAGATAACTAACAGTAGCAATCACCAGGCTCTGAGAAATTGGATTGATAAGAAAATAACTCAAAACAAGAAAAACTTCGAGGATGACAAGACTAAAAAGCACAAGATAAATCAAGCGTTTATTGCTCAAAATACCAATTTTTTGTTCTGTATAGGTGAAAAGATAACCGAAAACAATCATAATAGAAACCATCAGTAACCAAAGCGGTAGATCAAACTGCAGAAAAAAGGTGTAAAAAGCGTAAGCAGAGATAAATGACAATAAAATTAGAGTAAAAATAGCTGACGTTTCTTTCAGGATTGAGATCAAGCCCAAAATAGATATAAAAACTATCAGAGCGACTGCGATCTGATTTTGACTATTTGCTAAATAATACGAAAGACAGCCCCAGACTAAAATCACAATGAGGATTATTTTTCGCAAAACATGATTGCGGAGAAAGGCCATAAATATTAATTCGCTGAATAATTCTCGCCGATGACGATATAGAAATCGACGGTGATTGAAGCGGTTTTTGTTTTTTTGACAACAGTGGCATTATATTTTTGTTTGAGATATTGTAAGACATCTGACTTACTGCCATCAGAATAGTCGTAAATGACGGTTTGCGCAAGAGTGGTTTTGTAATCAGAGCCAGTTGTGACCGTAAAATTGGCATCTGTGTCTTTCTTCAAATCTTTTACAACACCGGCAATTTCGGCTGATGTCAGCTTTGCGCCACTGGCGATTTCGACAGTGACAGCTTTCTTTTGATTGAAAATATCAGCAGCAAACTTCTGAATCTGCTTGAAGTCGCCGGATTTTGGCTTGAGATAATACGTTCCGTTGACATTGGCGTTGGCCAGTAAACCATCCGAAGCGGTCGAAAGAACCTTGGACACAAAATTACTCTTGTCGACGTCCTTCGCGATATCGACCAAAGATTTGATCTCCGTCGGTGAAAAATTTGTGAAGATACTGCCCGTCAGAGAATTGAAAATATTGATAATCGATGCCGGACTAGCCAAAAAATTTGTCGCTGCGGCTTTTTCTTTGACAGCAACAAGAAGTTTTTGTTGTCTCGCCGCTCGATCAAAATCAGAGGTTGTCTCTCGGCTACGGGCATATTTGAGAGCAGTGTCTCCATTCATATGATGCAAGCCGGCTGACATAGAAAAAGTTGAATAATGCACCATGTCGTCGCTAGGAAAAGTCGGGTCATAAATTGCCCGATCTACATAAACATCGATCCCGCCAAGCGCGTCAATAATTTTTTCGAAACCATCAAATTCGACGTTGATGTAGTAAGGAATTGTCAACCCGGTCACTTTTTCGACTGTTTGAACGGAGAGCGCCGCGCCGGCCGACATTGCATTTTTTTTGCAATTACTTGAGCTCTTTTTGCGACAATTTTTGTTGTAATAATCGTTGTATCCATTTACAAAAGCGGCGTTGATTTTGTCATCCTTGTATCCGGGGATTGGCACGAGCAAATCACGTGGGATAGATACCATCGCCACCTTTTTTTCCTTCGGCTGGATCGAGACCAACATAATCGAATCGGTCAGGTAACCTCCCGGATGACTCGGACCGCCCATTCCGGTGATAAGAATATTCACTCTGTCGGCGTTTTCGCCTTTGAGCACTTCTACCTTACCGCCAACCAAGCTTTTTACGAGAGCCACTCCAGAGATACCGTTTTCGAAAATATTTGAGCTTGACTTTAGAACATAGTAAGCAAATCCGCTCAGAGCAATCAAGATTACCGCAAGAACAACAAAAAAAATCTTCCAGCGGCGGCGGCGGTAGAATGGTTTCTTTTGGGTCTTAATGGATTCGATTAGCGGGGTACGTTTTTTTGTTTTTTTGAAAAATCCCATAATTTTAAGATAATTTTAGATATTTGTCGATATACAGTAGACCTAACAATTTTAGCAGAAACAGATGAGCGCGTCTATCTCTTCTTCCTGGTGATAATCGGCTCACTTTTATAATCTGGCAGTATCGAGTGATCAAATTTTTTTATAGCCCCAAGATCAATCTGTTTGATTGAACTTACAACAACTGGCTGAATATTTAATGAGAAACCCAAGAAGTTGGCGATAGTGAGAGCGATTCTGACAGAAGTATATGAATCTGGATCTGGCTTTATAAAAATACCTTTTAGTGAACTATCTTGATCACAGATTAACTCGTCAATTTTTTGTATAAATTCATCTGTCTGACTACTTGAAATCCGACTTTTAATGCTTTTTGTTTTTTCAAGCTCATCGGTCATTAAAACTATTTCAATAAAATTGTTGCTGCTTTCTGAATATAAAATCATTATAATTTTTTTCCTATTGTAATGCTTCGACGGTTTTCGTCGAGATACTCTATCTTTATCAGTTTTGCTCGACTTGGAATTAATGACCAAATACGTTCAGGCCATTCCACAACTATGACATTGTCAGGATTGTTTAACATCTCTTCAAACCCGATCGATCTAGCTTCTGATGGTTCTTCGAACCTATAGGCATCAATATGAATTAAATTTAAGTTTCGATCTTTTTTTGTAAAATTGTAGTTTTTCATGATCATAAACGTCGGACTGGTAACCTCTTCTTGAACTCCGAGAGCACGGGCAAAAAACTTCGTAAATAAGGTTTTACCCGCGCCAAGTTCTCCTTGCAACGCAAAAATTTCACCACCACGAATGCCTTCGGCAAATTTTTTGGCAATATCACCAGTCTCGCCCTCATTTTCAGAAATTAATTTCATTGCGAACTAAACTGTTAATAGAAATAATAAAGTATGATTTTATCATACTTTATAGGAAAAATCATTATCAATTGACCAAACTACACTATTTATCTGTGATTTTTTCTTCCTTGCCCTCTTCTAGCTCATGCTGTTGACTATCATCAGTCTTCGAAAAAGATTTTATGGCAGTTGTATTTGTTTTTGGTATATAAACCCCCTGGACCTGACGAACAGTCTTGGAAGGATTATTTATTAAATCTTTGGCTGCTTGCTCGACCTCTTCTATCTCTAGCCCTTTTTCAAGCTCATTTTCATTGTATTTCTTAACTTCTGGATTGCTACCATCTTCTTCACTGTTGGCAAGCGCCATTTCATGTAAGTCGATAATTTGCTTCGAAACGGTGTATGGGTGTGGAATATTAGAAAATATAAAATTTTCACGTTCACCAGCTGTCTGGATAAAGACATCACCAAAATGAAGAAGTGTCCGGAAAAAGCCATCTACATGAGCAGATACATCCTGAACTTGGCGAATCTGTAATTCGGAAATATCACGATTGAAAAAACCATTCTGAGTAATCTCGACCAGACGTTGATTTGTCACGATATAAACGTCAAGATAATGATTTACAAAACCATACAGCTCAACAGCAAGAAGAAGTAAAACAAGAACACTATCTGCAATTACCAGAAAAACTGCAGTAATTTGTGAAAGATTTCCCTGATTGGCAATCAGATACCATGCTATACCAATAGTCAAAATCAAAAACAAAAAAGCAACAAAAACGAAGATCATATAGTCAAACCAATGTCGCCGAATCAGAAAAAAAATTTCTTCGTCTTCAGTTTGAGTTGGAAAGTATTTTTTTCCTTCGATTACCATTTAAGCTCCATATGATTCGAAAATTATTGCTAAAATTGTAACTATAATAACTGCAGTGGAGATGACCGTATAAAATAAAATTACCGGTTTGGTCAGGTCACCAGCATAACCAAATCGGCGCAGATGGTAACTACCAATCAAGCTAAAAATCAAAAAAGCAATTAGAAATAAAGCGTAAGCAGCAACCAAGATTGTGATAGTCATATTATTCCAATCTCCTTTCCTTGAGAGATTCTAAGCAGCCACAATGTGTTGGAAGATAAACATCATGATTGCGGCCGTAGTTTCGACCCTTCCAATATCCTTTACGGAAATCTTCGTAATAAAAATTTAAATTATAATCGAGTGATTTTTCGTTAGAAATCTCAATAATTTGACTATGATCCTTGTACGGCGAACATAGCAATGTTGTCGTGAAGTATTTTATCCGCAATTTCTTGGCCTGTTCAATGGTTTTTTGCAGGATCATCGAGTTACAAATTTGGCAACGCCGTCGTCGATAGCGCTCTTTGTCGTTGATAAATTTGAGTGAAGTTCGATCCTTAAAGGGAATAATATTTTTTTCAAACTCATGTGGCTGAAATTCAGTTACGACCAACTTAATTTTATTCTCTTCACAGAATGTTCGCAAGTCAGTAAGACGCTGATCAAATTCCTCTTGTGATCCAATCTCTGGATGAAAATAGTAGCTGATCACCTCAAAGCCAGCCAGCTTGAGTTGAGAATAAACATAGCTAAGACATGCAGTACAACATGTCTGAACAAATATTTTATGAGAGTTAGTAGTCATGCGACTGATAAAAATTGGTTAAAAAAGTGTATTTGTTTCGCTTGGTCGAGTAATTTTCAAATGATCATAAGCGGCTGGTGTCGCGACCCGGCCACGATTTGTCCGATTGATGAAACCAAGCTGAAGAAGATATGGCTCGATCACATCCTCGATCGTGTCACGATCTTCGGACAACGCAGCAGCGATAGTTTCGAGACCAACCGGTCCACCGGAGAATTTTTCGATAATTGTCGAGAGATAATCACGGTCATTTTTATCTAAACCCAATTCATCAATATCAAGTTTTGAGATAGCTTCCCGGGCAATTTTTGCGTCAATTTTACCGTCGTGTTTGACTTGAGACCAATCACGAACACGCTTGAGAATGCGGTTTGCAATTCGAGGAGTCCTTCGTGAACGTTTTGCTATTTCAGCGATAGCTGTGGTATCAATTTTTATATCCAAAATTTTAGCTGATCGTCGGATAATTTCAGCTAACTCATTCTCGTCATAAAAATCAAGCCTATGTACTGCACCAAAACGATCACGGAGCGGGCTCGAGAGCGAACCAAATTTCGTCGTTGCACCAACTAGAGTAAATTTGGGCAGGTTCATCCGCATCGACTTGGCCGATGGTCCTTTACCTAGAATTAGATCAATGGCAAAATCTTCCATGGCCGAATACAAGACCTCCTCGACCGTACGCTGAAGACGGTGAATTTCGTCGATAAAGAGAACGTCGCCTTCTTGTAAGTTGGTCAGAAGTGCGACCAAATCACCAGAACGCTGAATCGCAGGGCCAGAGGTAATTTTGATACTGACCTCCATCTCGTTGGCCAAAATATGAGCAAGAGTCGTCTTACCCAGACCGGGAGGCCCATACAATAGTATGTGTTCGATCGGTTCACCTCTTTTTTTGGCCGCACCGATGAAAATCGAAACATTGTCCTTGATCGGAACTTGCCCGATGTAGTCAATTAGCTTTTTGGGCCGCAATGAATCAAGAACTATGTCTTCGGCAATCTCCGACATCTCGGTTAAGTCAGTTTCCAAATTTTTATGTTCATTGACCATAGCTCTAATTATAGCAGAATACTAAAAACTCAACCTGGCATTGATAATCGGAAATTGAAAATTAAATGAAAACTTATAATTGGTAACTGGAAATTAATTTAGCAAATTTATTTTGCTAAATTTCGTAGGCACCAACGAACCTTGTCTTCTAAGGTTTTGATATTTTCTGGCATCTTAGTTACAACCGCTGAAATTTCAAGCCGTTTGTAACCTAGCTGAGTTAGCGAATCAAATAAATCTTCTGATTCAGCATCGCCAGCCAAAATATTGATGTTATGGTCACCACTGATCTTTGATTTTAACTCTAAAATAATTTTGGCAGCGACTTTCTTGCCAATCCCAGAAATTGCGGTGAAAAAGCCAAGATTGTCGCTGATAATCGCCGAAACAATTTTATCTGGCGCGCCGGCTGACATGATATTTAGAGCCGCCTTTGGTCCGACACCATTGACTGAGATCAGACGCTCAAACAATTCGAGTTCGACAAAAGTCGGGAAGCCATACAAATCGTGACAGTCCTCGCGAATGTGCTCGTGTATGAAAAGTTCATACTTTTCACCATTCTTCTTGACTGTCGTGGCATCAACATTCACCCCATATCCAATACCACCGATTTCAATGACCAGAAGTCCCACTTTTGATGTAATAATTTTTCCTGATAAGTATGAAATCATTAGTGTTATCTTGCCTTCATCAACGCCTCAAACGACTCACCAGTTAGCTTGAGATATTTCACCCAAATATGCTTCTTGTAACGCTTTCTATTGTCAAGAGATTTTATGGACGGGTGATCGTTTTTAAAAGCTTTATCGAACCAATACAATAGTATTCTAATAAGTGAAACTTGAAAATTTATTTTATCTTCTTCGCTTACAACAAAAGTTTTAATTAAATATTTTTGCCACCCCTGATATTTATAAAGAAACAGCCATAAAAAAGCTACATCAATAGTATTATTGTCAAGACAAAACCATTCAAAATCAGAAAAAATAACCTGGCCATCTTTTTTTAGAATTATATTTGCTGGGGTTAAATCGCCAGTACAAGCAACAATGTTTTTTTTATCAAAGTAATTTTTGCAATATTTCTCGTAAAAGACAATCTTTGCTGAAAGATCTACATCCAAACTATCTTCAATTTTTTTGACATTTATATACTCCAAACTATCACCAAATCGACGCTGAAAAGTATCCCTACGAATTCCTGATTTACGCATATTTGTCGACAGACTCCTCAGGGATTTTATGTTCTGCACAACTTGTCGAATTATGTCCTTTTTAAATAAATATTTTCTCTCGATTGTACTCAATCTGTCGACAAACAGCTTCTTTTCATCTTTGTCAATTGAGAGGGCTCGTCCTGGATAGTACCGTCTTATAATCCAAGCATGTTCCTCGTTTTGTCCTACAGCCAAGACTCTTGCTTTTAATATCAAGGGCTTACTTAAATCCTTGTTATTCTGCTCCAAAATATCATCAACTATCGCTTCCTTGTAGAAACCTTGCACTTTCGCAATTTCAATTTTTGGAACAATTTTAATAATTACATCACGCAAATTTAATCTGCCCACACAAACATGGACATTTTTATTATTCACTGTTATTATTGCTTTTTCCTCAAAACCAATCTTTTTTAATAGCTCATTATATTCTGTCATCAAGCTCTTTTGTTTAAGATTCAATTATACAAGTATTTTTTAAAAAACAAACCACTTGGAATTACTCTGGGCTCTCTTGCATAAGTCAATATATTTTCTTGTCATGGACTCCAAATAAAATTTTCCGCCACCAAGTCGTTGAGCTATTGATCACGATAAATAACATAATAAGGATTGCACATCGGTTTCAAGTCTGAATAGAGGTGAACAACGTAGTGAGCCAACCCTCTGGCAGTAGATGTCAAGATTACAGCATTTGGCACCTTTTTCACAATGATCTCCTCGTATAAAAAATATTTATCAACTCAGCATAATGATTTTATTGTGCCAAAGCAATAGCTATTATTTATTTTGTCACGATTAACAAGAAATCCTATTTTCATCCACAATCGCCTCAAGAACAGATCTACTGCTAAACTTTGCTACGCCGACCTTCCATTTACAATATCTAGATAAGCCTGTTCATAATTGTCTACCATTTGCTTCAAGTCAAAGTTTTTTTCAGCCCATTCACGACACTTTTTTCTATCAATATTGTCAATCTTTTTCATCGCATCAGCCAGAGCAAAAACATCGTCTTTTTTTACAATAAATCCACTAACCCCTTCTTTGACAATTTCTCTGACTGGCTCTCGATCATATGCAATTACCGGTGTTCCACAAGCCATTGCCTCTGCCATAACTAAACCGAAAACCTCAACATTTTTGATCGGCATTAAAAGTGCCTTTTTCCCAGCCATCAATTTTGGAACATTGCGGTGATCTGTCCTGCCCACAAAATCGACATTGGGCATTTCTTTTGCTTCTTGCACAACTTTTTCATAATATAAATCATCAAAATAATACTTGGGTTTATATCCTGCGATTACCAGGTTTTCAGCTGCAATTTTTGTAGCCTGAATTGCGTCAAGCTGACCTTTATCAGGGATGATTCTTCCGATACTCAAGAACCCGTCCACCTTGTCTTTTGAATATTGGAAAACATTGAGATCAATTCCATGATTGATAACTCTAAAAAACCGAAAGTCTGGAGATTCTTTTTTTGCAAATTGGCTCGGAGCGATATAATAAACAGATGAATTACTTTTATAAAATTCAGACCAGCCTGATTTTGGTCTTATTCCATGTAGAGTCGAGATCACTGGTGCATTTGAATAACATGCTAATGCTAAATTTATCCATGTCGCCTGGTCGTGGATAAGATCAAATTCTTGTCTATTGGACTCCTCGATAAAATTTCTGAAATGTGATATTACATAGGCAGATTCAGGGTATGGATTATTGATTACATTTTCAAGAGTGTGTTTTGAAGTGGTGGGTAAATGAGAAATAAAAGCACCCTTGGTCCCATGACCACCAAAAACATGTACCTCATGACCTTTCTTCTCCAGTCCAGTCGCCAGATTAAACGCAAAAAGTTCGGTTGCTTTTATTGTTTCTGCCGAAACAGGATAAAATCCTTGAGTAAAAATACCAATTTTGAGTTTTCGTTTTAAAGACATAGTCTTGACAGTAATAATATTTAGTTTTTTTCGTTTAAAAAATTGGAAACTTCGATTAAAAATTTTCCTGCCCACCGAAAGACATTACGATCTTTAACTATTTCTTTCATCCGCATAATACGCTTTTTTTTCTCAACAGTCGGACATTCAAGTGCTTCTTTTATCTTGTCTGCCATGCCTTCAACATCATATGGATTTATAAAAAACGACTCGGATAACTCTTTGGATGCTCCAACAAAATTTGAAAGAAGTAGTGCACCATCTCCCTTGTTTGCGACAACATATTCTTTGGCAACTAGGTTCATCCCATCATCAAGAGGAGTAACAATACAAAGATCAGCGGAATAACCCAATTTTAATATTTTTTCACGCTCGACTACTTCATTAACAAGGCATATTGGTTGCCAGCTGGGAGTAGCAAATTTTTTATTGATTTCGTCCACCAGTGTCCTAACTTCTTTCGTCAGTCTTTTATAAGCATCAATAGTCATTCGTGATGGCGCTTCAATACCGAGATAGGTAAATTTACCTTGATATTCAGGGTACTTTTCCAAAAAACGACTGATCGCTAGTAAACGATTCGGAATGCCCTTTGTGTAATCAAGTCTATCAACACCAAGAGCAAGATATTTATACTTCTGGGGGACAAATTTTGCAATAAAGTCATCATCTTTTTTATAACCAGACAAAATTTTGGTAATTTCCGAATAATCAACACTTATGGGAAATGCACCAATTTTTGTTTTTCTCTTTTTAAAACTGATGACCATGTCTTCATTATCAATATTAGCTTCTAATTCCGCAGAAACATTCTGAAGAAAATTTTCTGCATGGTGATATCGATGGAAGCCGATTAAATCATTGGACAGTAATCCCTCAAGAATTTCTTTTCGCCATGGACAAATTCGAAATATTTCATATGTTGGCCAAGGAATATGCCAAAAATGTGCGATAGTCAAATCTGGTCTTTTTTCCCTAAGGTATTTTGAGACTAGAGCAAGTTGATAATCCTGAATCCAAACAAGTGCCTTCTTGCCCTCAATTTCTTCCAAAACTGCATCAGCAAATTTCTTATTTACTCTTTGGTATAGTTTCCAGTCTTCTAGGCGAAAAAAGGGTCGAACAAACGCCACGTGACACAATGGCCAAAGAGTTTCATTGGAAAAACCATCATAGTATCCTTTTTTTTCCTTTTCAGTCATCCAAACTCTTTTTAATAAATACTTTGGATTTTTTGGTGGAACATGAACATGACCTTTGTCGTCAGCAGCAGCCCTATCTGTCAGACTTCCCCCGTATGCTACCCAAATCCCCTTCGTTTTTTGCAGGATTGAGTCAAAAATAATCGAGACACCACCGATAGAAGCCTTGAAAACTACTTTGCCGTTTTTATCGAGAGTGTGTATATACGGCTCTCTATTAGACACAATTACAAAAACATGATCTTTAAATTTTTCCTCTAAGGTTTCTTTCAAAAGTTCTTTATCCCACATTTTTTTCCTTTCTTAAACCACCTATGGAGTCGATATAAAACTATTAAAACGGAAACAGTATTATATTGATTAATAGTAGTTAATATAGTCAAAACTGGAAGCATCTAAAATATTTAGTCTCAGATGTTATCTTAACATAGTTTAACTTCGGGACATGACATAACGCGGATTGCAGTATTTTCTTAACACAGATTGAAGATAAAATACACAATTAGCTAATCCACGAGCCGCTGTGACAAAGATCATAGCATGCTACATATTTTTGCATTTATCTGCAAATTCCTGATAAACCGCCTTAATCCTTTCCTGAATTTTTTAGATACCCTGCCGCTTCTTCAGGCGACATTACATTTATAATTACCTCACTTCCCAATTCAAATCCACCCAGGGTCGAGACACGCGGGACAATCTCCATGTGCCAATGATAGGAGGCAGAGTCTTGGTGAATGACTGGTAGAGTGTGAATATAGAAGTTTAGAGAGATATTGTCAATGGTTTTCGCTAACATTTGAAGAGTTTGGTGAACAACTTTTGAAAAGGTCGCCATACTAGTCTTACTTGTCAACTCAAATTGGCTTTGATGATCCTTGGGCAAAATCCAGGTCTCGAAAGGAAATCTCGAAGCATAAAATTCGATAGCGACAAAGCCATCTTCCGCGGCGATGACACGAGTTTTTTCTTTCAATTCATGTCTAACCAAATCACAATAAACACAAGCACCATTAATACCAAAATATTTTTCGGCGCCGTCGATTTCCCGACCGATTGTGTTGGCGACAATTCCAGAACCAAAAATCTGAGCATGAGGATGACGGATAGAGGCGCCCGCTTCAGCCCCATGGTTGTAAATCGGCATTATCGAAACGACTTTTTCATGTTCCTTGATCCAGATATAACGCTCTCGAATTGTTTCAAATAGTTCATCAAGAAGTGACTGAGAAAAGGTTAAAAGATCTACATTGTGGTCTTTGACTACGACAACTTCATGGTCACCAACCGAAGCCCGTGCTCGATAAAAACCATTTTCAGGATAAAAACTCCTGACCGATTTTTTCGATTCGTCCTCGACAAAAGCAGGATAACGATTTTCGATAACATAAATATTGTCAGATTCAGCTTTTAGATATTTTTTGTTGGCCTTGAAACCATCAGAGTCAACGCAAAAAGGACAGTTCTCCGCGTCAGAGACCTTGACACCTCTAGGGATGACAAAGTCTTTTGGTCGCTTGGCGCGCTCAGGCGCGATCACAACCCAATCGCCGGTAATTATGTTTTGACGTAATTCTGGCATAATGCTCTTTCGGAGTAAGTTCTAAGCTCGAAGCTCTAAATCCTAAATAAATTTCAATATTAAATTATCGAATTTTTTGAAATTTTGTATTTGTATTTTTATATTATTTTGAGTTTAGGATTTCGGATTTACTAATCGGCCAGCGACTGATTAGTTTGCCCGTGACAAATGGCAATCGCCAGCGCATCAGCAGCATCATCCGGCTTGGGACAAATTTTTAGCGAGCAACTAACTCGGACCATTTCCTGAATCTGGTTTTTGTCGGCTCGTCCGTAGCCGGTCAGCGCTTGCTTGACTTGAAGTGGGGTATATTCGAAAACCGGCAAATTGAATTTCTTGGCGGCGACGATGGCGACACCGCGCGCTTCAGCCACGGAAATAATGGTTTTAGCATTTTTGAAGAAAAACAATTCTTCAATTGCCACCTCGTCCGGCCGATTCTCCTCGATTATAACAGAAAGTGACTCAAAAATGTGAATCAACCGTTCCGGCTGAGGTAAATTTGGCTTGGTGCGAATGCAACCATATTTTAGTGGCTTAATCTTGCCGGCATTCATTTCAATTATTCCCCAGCCCATTATACCGGTACCAGGATCAATTCCAAGAATTTTCAATTTAAAATTTTCAGTTTTCATTCAATTTTCAATTTTCAATTTTCAATTGTTTGTTGAATATTGAATAATTGCTGGTTATTACCCATTTTGTTTTTTGAATTTTTTTGGTGTTTGTATCTTGGTGTTTGGTTATTATTTAAATGTTTGCATTTGAGTAAACGTTGTTTACATCATCGAGATCATCAAGTAATTCAAGCAAATTGCCGATTTTTTCTTTTTTATCATCTGGAATATCGACCATAACTGTCGGAGATTCGATGATTTCAGCAGAGTTGATTTTAATATTATCACTCTCGAGCTTGGTTTTGACTTGATTCAATTGTGTCATTTCACAAGTCACGATAAAAAGCGTTTCATCTTTTTCAAAATCGAGCGCGCCGGAGTCAAACATAATTAATTCTAGTTCCTCGCCTGTAACTGAATTTTCCGCCTCGTCGACGACGATCTGACCGACTTTCCTGAATAAATATGAAACACTGCCGGCCGAAGCAAATGAGCCGCCGTTCTTGGTCAAAACAGTTTTCACCTCAGCCAACGCCCTGTTTTTGTTATCCGTCAAACATTCGATCAGAATAGCGACGCCACCTGGTGCATACGCCTCATAAGTAATATTTTCCAGCTGAGCTCCGCCATCAAGACCGCCGAGTCCGCGCTTGATCGCTCGGTCGATATTTTCGCGAGGCATACTGACAGCCTTGGCATTGTCGATTGCTAAGCGTAATCCTGGATTCATCACCGGATCACCACTCTTGCCGTCGCGCGCCGCGATGGTGATTAATTTTGCCGCCTTGGTAAAAATCTTCGAACGCTTAGCGTCGATAACAGCTTTTTTGTGTTTTGTTGTCGCCCATTTGCTGTGTCCAGACATAATTGAAAAATCCTAATTTCTAATTTCTAAATCCTAAAACAGAGGAATGTTTTTTCCGTTTGATCTTAACTTTAAATCATCATTTTTTCAATCCTTGACAACACCGGTCTTGGTGAGTTCGAATTTAATTGTCCCACTCTGATCAGTGCGGAGAATTTGAATCATCAGTTTTTTGAGAATAGAAACCGTTTCAG